>Ga0315915_1000775_pt1 | contig 35381 bp, 19 predicted proteins | sample MpolbnodulesMG_FD_207738 | JGI IMG/M metagenome (GOLD analysis project Ga0315915, IMG submission 207738) | Medicago polymorpha root nodule microbial communities from Los Angeles, California, United States - branched nodules | ecosystem: Host-associated > Plants > Roots > Nodule | place: USA...
CTAAAATCTGGTGAAAGAAGATTGTTGAAATACTGAGTAGCCATGAAAGCTCCCAATGCACTAACAAGTAAGACTTGAATAACTGGCATAGAAGCCACTTCCAAAAGTTGTACAAAACCCATCTTTGATTTTGATTTTCTTGTGCTGTAACTGAACTATACACACTTGTGAATGTGCTGCTTAATCTGAACACTTTACTTTGAATTTATTTCTGTAGGTGAGAAAGATGAATGATCAAAATTCAGCAACCAATGCTTATTTACTGAGATGTAGGGTCAAGGACCAACGAGTGAGTACACTAAATAAACGTTTCCATAAATTTCTTAACAATGTGACATGACATCATATGACACGTGCATTATTGTTTAGACCAAACCAGATGCAGTGACGACCACAAACTTACTAGTATCATCAATCAAAATGTATACTATTGCCATAAACTATGTAACATTATTAATTCAAAAATACATTGTTGTATTGCTTTATATGGTGGTGCTGGTGCATGACAACATGAAAAATTATTGTTCAATGACGGTACATCCTCCCTACATGACTTACTCATTAAATGTGAAACTGTTAACATCTCCGCTCGCGCCCACTATTAAACATATGTCTGAGTGGCTCGTTAGCAGGTTGGATAAAAAAATTGTTGGCTCAAGAGTACAGCTACTAAAGCCTTTTCATTAAGCCGATCAATAAAAAAATATTTTTCATTAGATTATATAAACAAAAATTTTCTTATGCTGACAAAAATGATTCGATAAACTCTAATTCCATCTTAAAATTTGAGTTTGATAACTCAATCTTATCAAATTGGTTTATAACACGTCTTTGATGGAGATTGTTAAAAACATTTTCAAGTGTTATCTCATGTGCCCCTGAAAAATGAAGTATTATTCCATCAGATTTTTTGTGGGTCAAGATCAGATGTGAGACTTTTATTTTCCAAATAATCATAATTCATAATATAATAATAATAAATTAATTAATTAATTAATTGTAATATTTCTTCAAAGAACGGAAGAACCTTTCAATTGCAAACCGTAAAATGTGCTATGTTAAAAGAAGTATACAATTTGTTTAATTGACATTTGATTTATTTATTATTTAAAAATAAACCTAAAATCACATAAAACTAGTGCACTCTAATTTCTTTGATAAAAAATGGGTTTGGTACTAGTGTACTCTAATTTATGTAGTGTAGGAATTTAAATGAAAAAAATAATGCCAATTGATTTGAAACTTTAGCACTGCATTGCATGAGAGTCCAAAATAATTAGAATTCCAAAAATTGCAGGGAAATGGGATAAGTTTTTTGTTATACGTGTTGCTACAGTGTACGCATGAACTTGTCTGAAACATCCTCCACGTGAATTGAAAGGTTTATTCCATAGTTACGTCTTTTTGACAAAAAATATTTATTATGATTGATTGTTAATTTGTTGTTATACGACAATGTACAGCGAACTATTTTGTCAAATTGCACATAATTGAAAATAGATTGAGGGACTTAATTCCACCAATAGAAAATTAAAGAGACTAAAATCACAGATAACTCAAATTAGAGGTACCAAAATGATAACTTACTACTTAGCCACGTATATTTTAGCAGAATGGAAACGTCTCTGTGGAGTAATAGGTTTATTTATACACATAAAAAGAAAGTTATAGTTGTAAAGTTGTACTACAATTGTATTATTGATTATTATATGATCTGATTAGATTGTGTAAATATTTGGCCATCGGAATGTAGCTAGCCATTAGCCTGTTAGATGCATTGTATTCCATCAATTCGAGTCAAAGAAAAGAAACTTTCAATTCAATAATTCTGGCTTATACGTTGAGCTAAATATGAGTTGGGTGGGGATGTGTACTATTGAAGTCTCTTGAAAAATGATTATCTTTTTTCTTTTTTGAAGGATTGAAAAAGGATTATATGATGGTCCTTCAAATTTAAACAAATATTCCTATTTTAAATGATAAGTCTCTAGTTAAGTTTCGTCGGAAGAATATCTTAAGTAACAAAAAAAGTTTTTTTTATGGTCCAAATCTTTCTTGTCAAAATTGTACAATGGCAAAAGGTGAATTTAAACCTTAATTTAAAGGGATTAAAACAAAGTATATATTATCATTAAAAATACACGAAAGTATATAATATCAGCATAAACAAAGAATAAGTTTTTTAACAGACGAAAAATAAGACAAAAAAAAAATCATTATTCAAATAACCAATAAATGAAAGAATATGCTTATGCATGTTGAAGGTAGAGATATGGAATGAACCTGGGAAATGGAGGCTCTAGGCCACGTCAATATTCTTGAGAGAAGCTGAGCAAATTGTGCTTTGGCTAAATGTGCCTAGCTTGTCTTCTGTATAGTATATATATATAGATATATATATATATATATATATATATATATATATATATATATAGAACTATATATGAAAGAAATTAGTACCCCAATCATGTTGGAGTAATAAATTTGGTTCTTTCCTCTAACTTCGACCAAACCCAACGTAGTCAATGACGCAAGTGGGATAAACACAAAACAAATACGGTTCTATGCGATGGCTTTCATTCATAGAACCCGTGTCATGTACACGGGTAATAAACTATGCATTTTTTTGTTAGACAAAAACAAATGTTGGTTAAATGCTTTCTATATGTGGTGAATTAAGTGATCAATGTTAAAATAAAGTTTAAAGGGATATTGTATAGAGGGACTAAAAATAAAAGGTGATTTATTTTTAAAGAAAAAAAAAATTTAACTAAATCTTTGGTCGTTATAATTGTATTGTATTTCGTGTTTAGTCCATCTATAATAAAGAAGATCAAATTTGTACCAAAAAAAATAAAAATAAAGAAGATCAAATTGACTTTTTCTCATATTTATTTAAAATATGTCATATCACCGGTTTTTAGTTAAAAAAAATATGATGCATGGACTGAAAATGTCAAATTTTAAAATATAAGGACCAAAACTGCAATTAAGAAATCAAAAAACTATTGCAATTTATTAATTTGTTATATTTAGAATAAAATGTCATGTACTTGTCAAAATTTATTTCAGTTCCAAATATTCGTTTGGAATTGGCAATCCGTGTGATGTTCCTTTAAGACGCGAAGAACCATCGATAAACTCTACATCGACGGTTCCTATCATCCTTTTTCACCATCCTAAATATTTGCTAAATTTTCACAATTCCCGTGTTTACCCTTCCCTTCATAAAATCTCACCTTTTATATATCATACTAAATCCCAATTTCCTCTCAACGAAAATCCCAATTTCATCTCAACATAAATCCCAAATCACAAACCCTAATTTCTTTATTATTTCAATCCAATCAACCACCATGGCACGTACCAAGCAAACATCTCGCAAATCCACCACAGGGCAAAGAATTGTGCAAACATCTAGCCACTAAAGTTGCTCATAAATCGGCTCCGGCAACCGGAGGAGTGAAGGAGCCACACTGTTTCCGCCTCAGAATCGCTGCTCTTCGTGAGATCCGCAGGCACTAGAGACACAAAAGATCTTAATTTTACTAAATTTATTACTCATCCATATGAAAAATATGTGCGCAGAAACACTCAAGATCTCAATAGACTAGAGTTTCATTCCCTTCCGGTCTCAATCTTGCAATAAATCCTTTTTACCATTTGATAATTTAGTACTCCATTTTGAGTTCTTCAATAAATGAAAAGATCTAAAAAAAAATACGACATTCTACTACTACATAACAATAAATTATAAAATTCGGAGTCAATATGGGTCCATAAACCATCCAAAGTCCATGTATCATTTTTGCTACCATCTGGAAACTTAACAACAACCGGATAAAAATCAAATCTCATGGTTTTTGATGCACTAATGTTGGTTGAAGAAAGTGTGAAAACAACATCTAGTGTAGAGAGACTAGCTATGATAAAATGTTGTTCTTTATTTGACCATATATATGTTGGGGAAGTTAATTACCTCAATTTCTTTCCTTCACTTTTTATGTCGTAGAAAACACACAATCTGTCAATAAATTAACTTGAAACATATACATATTCTCCAAACCTTAATTGATGTCCACCTTTGCTAATTAAACTTGAATCAGATAGAAAAATTAGCAGCACATGTCATAGAACAATCCACTTCTAAGGTAGGAATTAAGTTGTTTTCTTTCATTAGCTACAGATATTAACAACACCTTTGCACATATTCACAAGGTTGTAACTGACGTCAAGCTTTGAGGGTTTTGTTGTTGGTAGGTTTTTTTTTTACTTTTATTTGAGTGCTTTCGGCTTTCAAATTTCCATTGTATTGGTTTAGCGCACCTCTAGCAATTTGTTTTGATATTGTTATATTTAAAATAAAATAAAAAACATGTGAAATCTTTTACATAATGAGTGGATAATAATTTTTAAAAAAATGGGATAGGGGAAAATTTATATATTAATTAAAGCAGAACTCCAGGCCAAATTTAAACTTTTTCATGGGGATTTGAACTGTACTACTAAACACATATTTTTTACAGTTCTTTCTCTTCTTTTTTTTGGAAAAATAGTTCTTTTTATTTGTAAGTATTAAAAAGTTATTATATTATTTTTGAAGATATACTGCATAAAAAATATGATTTATTTTTACAAATTATATATATCACCCAAAAATTTAAGATTTTATCAGATTCATATTTCAAAGGATAAAATAAAAAGTTATAATTATTTTTGTAAGGAAAAAGTTATAATTGTGTTGAAAAGATAAGAACATATTTTTCCTCAAACAAAAGATGAAAACATTTTTTTTGAAGGAAAAAAAAACGAGAACATATTTATTGTTTATTATATTTATGTATGTTGTTAACTTCTAATTTAAATATATTATTTTTATAATATATACTAAATTGGTTCAATTTTGTTATATAATTTGTCATTTAATTTTGTGTTGTACATTTATTTTTTAATATTTGTAGGTAGAACAAATTCTCATAATTGTTATATATTTAATGTATATATCCAGTGAATTATAAATATAAATTGGTTACTAATTAAATGTATTCCATATATTTTTGGATTTGATTACGGTCTAGTTTTAGAGGATTAAATTTTAAAAAAAAATCTAGTATTGGTGACAAGATGTGAACACATTTAATTAGTGGCACTATCTTCAACCAACCCTATTCCCCACATCTATGTCTTTTAGTTCAAGGCATTGATGTGTGTAATAGAGTTGGTTGAAGATAAGTCGTTAATTAAATGTGTTCACATCTTGTCACAAATACTAGAATTTTTTTAAGATTTTATCCTCTAAAATTAGACCGTAATCAAATCCAAAAATTTATGAAATACATTTAATTAGTAACCAATTTATGTTTATAGTTCACTATATATATTCATTAAAAATATGAAATTATGAGAAATTTTTCTACTTACAAATATTAAAAAATAAATGTGCAAAAAAATTAAACGACAAATTATATAACAAAATTGAACCAATTTAGTATATATTATATGAAAGCATTGTTGTTTCTACTCTTTGATATACGAATTTTTGCTATTGATGCTAAAAGCGTTACTGTTATACCAAAGGATATTTAACTTGCCAAAAGAATCATATGCCAGAGGGTTTAGATTTGGTTACAGCGTGAAAAGTTATATTGGTGATGTTTGTGTTTTATAGCTTTGGTTATGTTTCTGATTTAGGTGTCTATTTTCTTGTAACAACGCTCTGATATGTGATTTTGTAATATTATTGTTATGCATTTTTTTTATTTAGTTTATTGGGTTAATTCGGTGGTGTTGGTTTGAGACATTGGAGTTTGCTTCTCTTTAAGGTATCATGTTTGATTTTCCTCGGTGACAATTTAAAATATAAGTGTTAGAAATATTTGCTTCAATTATCAATCGTGCTGAAAAATATTTTAAATATGCAACTTTCAATAATAAAATTACATTGTGTTGTTTAACGAGGCTAGGCTGGGGAGTGAACCTCCCTCCCTATCTTATCATTTAAAATATTTTCACTGTGACCAAGTTGCTTGGGCTTCAGTGGCAAGGAGCTCCTTCCAGTACGCATGTCTCTATGTACGAGTCGGATTAGCCGCCCACCTTTGGTGCCTTTGGTGGATCGGAAACCGGTGCAAAGCCAAAAAAAAAAATCACTGTCGTTCTCAACCACAAGGAGATTTTCAATCTCGTTTCCATCCATGCATATCCCCACACCCACACCCACACCCACACACACACCCACACACACACACACACACACACACACACACACACACACACACACACACACACACAGATATATATATATATATATTATCTTTAAATGAATTTCAATTTACTTTTGATTTTTTAAGAATTATATGACTAAGAGTAGTTTGATTTCTTATTTTATTTTAAATCCGGAAAGTTGGTCCATTGAGATGGGGCACGATCCCTATATTTCCAAACTTCTATCGAGGGAATTTTCTTCCTCATCCAACTATCCTTGCACTCGTAGAAGTGAAAAAAATCTCACGTCTATGGTTCCAAATGAAGTGATAATCACATATATGCTCTGCTCATGTATAGGAATAAACTAAAATCCCTATATAGGTTTGTGTCTAGATTTATGTCATATATGTTTTCCTTAAGTGGGTATTATAATTGAACTTTCTTCTTCATATATTTTTTTTTTATCTTAGAAATCACTTTTGAAAAAGGTCATTTGCTTGCAGAAGAACGATTATGCATATTGTGGTAATAATTTAAAATTGTATATGTAAATTCTATATATTTACAAATAAACTTTTATTGTTAGCAAATAATTCTTTTTGACATAGTATTTTTGAAATTATTTTCATTAGACATATTTTTTGACATACTCCCTTTGTCCAAAAGTATATGTACAACTTTGGCAAATCAATTATCCATATAAGAATGAAATATCATTTTTATTTGTTAATAGAGCAAAATACTTATTTTCTAGATTATTTTTGTGTAATATTTAGTATCATAACATTTTATAGTTCTGAGTATAGATTTATAGTAGTTTGAAGTTATATATGCACGTTTAAATTTTTGTGTGTAATTTAAAGTATTATAAAGATACCATGCCAATATAATCATTTTTCATACCAATGCTCATCGAAACATTTCGACTCTGAACATTAGCTTAATCGACCAAATCCTCCTTTTTTTAAAAAGATATACACAAACAATAAAAAAAATACAATTTTGTATTGCATTGATAAAACTAATTTTTGCAAAAATAATTAGATAGTTAAGATAACTGACTTGTTTCAACTTCTTTAACCTTTAAAAGCATGTTTGCATCATTGATAAGCTTTTTAACACTAAAACTTGTCTCATACCTAGAGTTGAATCCAACACTCATATCAACCTTAAACAATAACTTGATATCACCCAATTTTGCAATCTCATTGAGCAAAATCATGAGATGAATCTCACTGCAAAAATATCATAAGAATAACAATCTTAAACAGTTGTTATTATGTAGATTGTCTATTATAGATTTAAAAACATGTTATATTAAAGCTTTGAATCATAAAAAGATTGAAGAAAAAAAAACATATACAAGTGGAATTATAAATTAATCTCGATGAAAGATAATTTGTATTTTAACTATGAAAGTGATATTATAAATTAAAGGGTTAATAAATGTTCACAACCCTGTAAAAAGGCGAGTTCCGATTTAACTCCTGTAAAAAAAAATTAAATTCCAACCTTATAAAAAGAAGATTCTTGACAAATAGACCTTGGTATCATTTGACTGTGAAAGTAGCATTGGTGGTGAAGTAGCACGGGTGAGATTATTGTGGATGAATTAGGAATTAAGATTTGTCAAAATAAAATGGCCAGTGCGATAGAAATGTCAGGGTTTGTAACGGGGTTTAGGAGAAAGTGGTAGTGGTGATTGTGGTGAAATTATGTGGGTGAGCTAACAAGATCGGTGGTGAATTGGGGCGGCGCAAGTTAGGATTGACATGCCGGCTGAATTAAGGTTTTGAGAATGCAAAGAGAAAAGAGTAAAGCTTCTTATCAATCATCTTCTATGCTTGTAATTTTAACATTTTTTAGCTTTGTTTTTGGTGTTTTTACTTTACTTTTCTCTTTTTTTTCTCCTCTCTTGCACTCATTGTGCAATGAAAATAAAGTTAGTTGGTAATAAAATTAATGCCAAATTCTTCCCCGGGTCCTTTAAGTTTCATGTTTGTTTCAGATAGATCCTTTAAGTTTCTACGCCTTCAGATAGGTCCTTTAAGTTTCGAGTTTGTTTCGGATAGGTCATTTAAGTTTATAAGGTTTCAGATAGTCCCTTTAAGTTCAGAAGGGTGTACTTGCATGTTCTTCACGTTCTTGATGATTCTAGGTTTGCTTATGAACACCATTCTAAACTAACTTTCTGATCTTCCGAGTTAGTTCATGAATTCAATGTCCTTTGATTTCTTATATCTTGGTATGATTTAAACCTTGTTTCTGTCTTAGTAAAACACTCAAGAGCACAAGTTAAATACCAAGGAATTAATCAAAGTCCATCTTGGAATTGTGCGATAGAATGACAAGGGTCCATAAGAGCGTAATGAAGTTGCGTGAATGAGTTATTGCGACTGAACTAGGAATTAGGATTTGTCGAGATAAAAGGGTCGGTGCGATAGAAATAGAAGGGTTTGGAAATGGGTTCAGGAGAAAATCGCAATGGTTGTGGTGGTGAAATTGTGTGGGTGACGTAACAGAATTGATGGTGAGTTGCGGTGACATTGGTCAGAATAGATACGACGGCTGAATTAGGGTTTTAGTAATGCAATGAGAAAGGAGCGCATCTTCTTATCAATGTTGTTGCTTTTCATTTTAACATTTTTTTAGCTTTGTTTTTGGTGTTTTAATCGATATTTGATGTTATTTTATTTTTTTCTCCTCTCTCGCACTCCTTGTGCAATGAAAGTAAAGTTAGTTGGTAATAAAATTATATTTTAGTTTCTTAAAAAAAACACAAAAAAGAAATTTAATATTGGCATGGTATCTTTATGTTATTTTAAATGACCAATTGTCGTCGAAGCATACCAACTCTCAACATTGTCTTAATCAACTAAATCATCCTATTTTCTTAAAAGATATACACAAAAAATAAAAATAAAAATAAAAATAAAAACAATTTTGTATTGTAATGATAAAACAAATTTTCACAAAATTTGATTTGAATAATTAAGATACCTGATTTGTTTCAACTTCTTTAAACTGTAAAAGCATGTTTGCATGGTTGATAAGCTTCTTAGCACTATAACTACTCTCATATCTAGAGTTGAATCCAAAACTTATATCTAACTTAAACAATAACTTTATATCAACCAATTTTGCAATCTAATTGAGCAAATCATGAGATGAATCTCGCTGCAACAAAAATATAAGAATCGCAATCTTAGATATTTGTTATTATGTAGATTGTCTATTATACACTTAGAAAACATGTTATATTATAGTTTTGCATCATAAAAAGATTGGAAAAAAAAAACATATACGACAATATTGTTGTCTTCAATCAGGTTAAAACATGATTTATTAATCAATTCATAAACATCTCGATCAAATACAACAAAAAGTGCATCACATTTGTCATCAATTACTTGGATCTTGATTTTTAACCTGCATCATATGATTAAATGCGGTAATAACACATTTAGGTTTAACGTGTTATGATAACCTAACAATCTTAACAAATGTGAGTTACCGTGTACCTAAGTGTGACATGCAAGATATGACGATTACTATTTTAAAACAAGTACATGGTAGAATCAACACACTCTTTTTAGTTGCATGATCAAACGGTATACCACCATCCATTCTCATCACTAATCTCGTTTATTGTTCCCAAAACAATAAAAGAGGTGTATTGTATACCAACAATGTGTATATTGTTTAAAAATAAATTTCTAATAAAAGAAGGACTTTATTAACATTCTTCAACTCCTCAATGGTGATCTCAATAGTAAGTTTAAAAAACTCCTCATTTACGAATATGCGAGATGAATTCGATAACTTAATTAATCTTGGTGAAGGGTAAATTTATTTTAACAGGCGAGTTCCAGTTTACCCCTTGTAATGTTTTCTTTTAATTCCAACCTTGTAAAACAAAGATTCTTCACAAATAGATACTAGTGTCATCTGATTGTGCAAGTAGTGTTGGTGGTGAAGTTGTGCGGGTAAGGTTTTGTGAGTGAATTGGGAATTAGGGTTTGTCAAGATAAAATGGTCAGTGCAATAGAAATTGAAGGGTTTGGAAATGGGTTCAGAAGAAAGTTCTAGTGGTGAAATTGTGCGGGTGAGGTAACGGAATCGGTGGTGAATTAATTTTCACAAAATTTGTTATAAATAATTAGATAATTAAGATACCTGACTTGTTTCAACTTCTTTAAACGAGTCCCGTATTGAGTTCCAATTTATAAATTTATTGTTATGCATACATAGCAGAATTTCATATGTTTAGATCTTTTCAATTATTAGAGAATTCAAATTGGAGTAAAATATAATCAAATGGTAAAAAGGATTTCTTGTCGGATTGGGAGTGGAAGGGTATGAAAACTTGAGTTAATTGAGACCTTGTATGTTTCTCTGCAGATATCTTTTCATAAGAAGCTTCCATTTAAAAGACTTATGAGGGAACGACTTGTGAGGGAAATCTATCATGATTTTAATTAAAGAAACTCATTGGAAGTTTTATTCCCCTTGGTGCTCACTTTCGTATTCAACAATGGGAATTTGATGGCTTGAAAAGCTTTGTAGCAGTGGCACTTTTGATTGAAGGTGTGCGAGGTGTTTTTACATGTTATTTTTCGACAATAACATATGTGAATACAATGAATTATCTTATATTTCCAACTTATTATCAGGTCAATGTATTAGTGTATGTGTTGTATCTAATATTTGTGTTTGTACTTCATAGTTGAAAAGCCTCATTATAGTGGGGAAAAAAAAGTATGCCTTCTTTCTTTAGTTGACTATGGACAATTGTATTTTCAGTAATAAATTTGTTATGTTCTCTATTGTAGATATATAAATAAATGCTTGGTCAATTTTATCTTATATGCATTCATTTGTACTCATAGTTCCACCTCAAACTATCATTGATCATGTTATGGCTGATTTGAGTTGTGGAAGTCTATGGGATACCGATGCTTATTGTTGACAAAAATATGCACTTGTATGATATAAACATGTGTTTCCACATTCAAAATTTCTACTATATATTAAATTAATAATGAGTGATGACAACCTGACATAACAGTATTTTAATGAGGCATTTTGCGGTCTTTTAGGCAAGTATTTTAATGTTTTAGTTGAGTTTTGAAATAAGTTGAAGAAATGACCATGAAATGGAAGAATTGCACTGAAGATCTTTAAAGGAGACTAATTCATCCTAACCAGACAACTACGTGGCCATCTTGTACTTTTTAGAAGAAGTACGAAGTGATTACTTAGGGCATAGTCACTACAAACGTTTCAGTGAAGAGAAATGGGACAAAGAGTGAAGAAAATGAGTGAACCAGCTATGCCTTGTATTATCTCATTTGTGATACAAAGTTTAACGCATGATCAAACCTTTAATGATTACAGACTCGCCTAAGACATTACGGAGTTGTGATCAAAGAAAGAGAGTTATGAGCCAAGACATTGGCCATAACAATTTTTTAAATCATCGTAATTCTAAAAGAACAATTGTTGTAACTAGACAAGATTACCGAGTAATGAAAGAGAAGTGAAACAAAAATGACTTAATCATCTTTAATTCCTGATTTTATCAACGTCAATTTCTTTTGTGTTGAATCAAATCATATGTCATGTGCACCCCCCACAACAATATCCTTAAAAACAATGAACTTGCTCGGTATAAATTGAAACAACCCATGTGGAGACGAACTTAAATTTTTTACTATTTAACGACAATTTGTTATATTTGCTAAATTATCCATTAATGGTTTTTGTGTCAATGTATCACAGGTGGAAAAATATTGGCCTTGTGCAACAAGGACATGTCCATTTTATATGGTTTATGTTGTCCTTCACTTTATGAGTTCAATTGCATCTCAATAATTTTGCTTAATAGTTTGTCTTTTGGGTATTTTCATCATATTGCTGCTTGTTTGCTTATTCATTTTCCTTGTAGTAGAGTTGGTGCCTGATAGGTTTCTCTATTCTTGTGAAATGCTATAAGATCAGATGCAGATTGTTACTAACTTATTGGCTTATTATTGTTACTATCTTATTGTCACTGTGATAATAATGTAGAGTTTATTTGTTTAAATTATCTTAGGCTCCTGAAGATTCAAATTCAGAATCTCACTTGTAAAATTCCAAGTGAGGAATTTGATATGAACACATCCAACCATTTGGAAATTTTATGAAGAAACAGTTCTATTCAAAGAAAACTATAAAATAAAGTAGAATAAAGTTCAAAACTTTCATCTTAGGTTCTATACGTACAAACAGAGGGGAAGGGATTTATTTCATCCAAGAGCAGTATTTGTGTCAATTGATAGGCATTCATGATGTACAGATTATTTGAAAAATAAAGATAAAAATTACAAGAAATCAAAATGAAAAAAAGAGTACAATTTTTTTTCTAGTACAGGACTAGTGGACTACTACATAAAAAATACACTTTACATTTTTCAATAAATAATATATTTTTTCCTATAGAAGGGGGCAAAATTTAATATGGGTAGGAATAAGATGAAGGAATTTTGGAGGAACATGAAAACCAATCATGTCAGACTCTTAATTTTGTTTAATAAGATAATAGCCACAAGAGAAATGTTGACCAAGCAGTGAGTGCTATGGCTGCAGCACTATATGTCCACAACAGAATAACTGAACACTCTTCATTTCCTACATCAAACAGCTGAGCCATTGTACCTGCATAATATATATCATTAAATTTTAGTTAGGAAAAACAATAATATCAGTATAAAAATTCTTACACTGTCAGTAAATCATGAACAGTTAAATGAGAGTTTATAAAAGTAGTTATGATCAAAGTAAGACGTTTTTAATGATCTGACCGTTAAGATTGATTAACATTGTATAAACAATCATTATAGTGATAGTGAATATGAATTAAATCTTACAATATATCCATGACTAATGAAATAAAAAGTAATGTACTTAAATTAAAACAACATACATGCATGGAATCTAATCACTTACTAATATTCATTGCTGGTGGCATTGCATACTGCATCACCAGAGTGTACTGAAACAAAGGATCCACTGGGAGAATGCCGAAACTCGCTGCGGCTTTCACAATAAACAATCCAATTACAGGTAGTACGAAAAGCCGAGTTATAATGATGCTGATCAGTGTCAATGGATTTACACTTGATGATTTCAAGCCTGCAGTGAGGTTACCACCTAGCAAAAGGGTGATGCAGGGAATTGTTCCATTCCTGAAAAGAATTGTTTTGGTTAGAAAAAAAGTAGACACTTGAAGGACTATTTTGTTTTTATGTTTGAAGGCACATACCCAAGTAATTCAAGAGTGTCTTGGATAACACTGAATGGAGCATTGTCGCCAATTATTAGGTTCCTTAACCATGCAACCGCGCCGAAGAGGAAACCGAAAAACTGATCATAGAATATGGAGGAAGATGTGAGTGTAAAATTTTAAACAAATGTAACAAAATATAAGAAAAAAGTAAGAAAAATGAAACTAACTGTTGCAATTGCTGGTGGTGACATTAGTTCTGCTAGAAGATGACTTAGAACTTCTATCATTCTTTTGAAAAATGATTGTTTCTCCTTCATCAATTCATTAGACTGATCTTGTTCATCAATCTGAAAACCCAGATCCACATTCATTTCATAATAATATAATAATAGTTAAAGACATTTCAAAAATTTCACCATCTGAAATAGAGTTAAAGGAGTTGAAGGACCTGAATTCAAATTCTGATAAATGAGAAAATACTAACATAACAACTAATATACAAACATTTTCTATCGAAAAAAAAGTATTGACATAATCTAGTTGAAGAGGTCTTACAATCTGACTTTCAGAGTCTTCAATATAACTCGATGGTGACACTTCAATCGCTGTGTTTTCATTGTCTTTTCCCTTTAGAAGGGGAGTGTCTGCATTTCCATCAAGATCTTTGTTTGGTGCCTTTAGAATCTCAGCAGCCTCAAGTGCCTTAAATTTCAATGATCTGCTTCTTATAGTTTGATATGTATAGGTCCATATGAAGATACCACCAAGCTAGAATTGAAGCAAAATGAGAGGATTTAATTCGTATAAACCGTCAGTGTACAGAATTTTTACTTTGTCAATCAATTATGACCGTAAGATCATTAAAAACGTTTCACTTTAAACCATAAATACGAACAGGATGATGATATCTTACTGCCATAGAGAAAGATGCATATGAGAGTGCATTATTGCGACAAACATCACGTTCACCAAATGGACCGCCTTTCTCATTACATATTGCTGGGATAATTACAATCGGTAGGTTACCCATGTTTCCTGATTAATTAAAGAATAATTCATGAAATCAGATAATTTTAGGTAAAGTTTTTCATAATATAGCAATTAACTTTGATTTGATGGTATGATATATACCTGATGAACAAGCAGCAATAATAAGACCTTCTACTTTCAAATTAGGCCTTAGTAACTTTACTAATATCCATCCTAAAATCCCTCCAATTAAGAAGGTGAGTCCAACATTAACAGGCATAAACCACCTGTATTAAATTAAGATACCAACATTAAATTATGATCTATTAGGTTAGTATTGACAAAGACATCAAAATCAGAGTTAGTTTCTGAGAATAGTGGAAAATGAAAATTCACATGTACCATGATATCATATCTTGAAGTGAAACACTCTTTGCAAAACTTGCAAACACAAGTGAAGGAGTGAATACAATGAACACAACCTACAAAACAAGAAAACCAAAACAAAAAGTCACTACTTTTCAGTTCGAATTCCACGCAGTAAACGTGTGACACATTTATTGATCTTGGCCGTCAAATCTCAAATCAATGGCCGACCATTAGCATCATGCTACAGAATTAGTCCTGATAAATATTTGTTCTTCACATTGAACATGTGTTATGTACGTATATAAACGTTACCTTATATTTAAATTGATTAATATATTTAGTTTAGCTTGAATCACATACCTTGTTCAAGGATTTCCTAAAATCTGGTGAAAGAAGATTATTGAAATACTGAGTAGCCATAAAAGCTCCCAATGCACTAACAAGTAAGACTTGAATAACTGGCATAGAAGCCACTTCCAAAAGTTGTACAAAACCCATCTTTGATTTTGATTTTTTTCTTGTTATGTTTGCTGCTGAATCTGAACTCTAAAAATTCAATTTATTTCTGCAATATGAGAGAGATGAATCATTAGAAACCAATGATTATTTACTGTGATGATATTGAAATAGGGTAAGTAACCAATCAATGACTAAGACTATCACCATACACGTTTCCATAAATTTGGTAGCAATGTGACATCGTAACACATGTGTATGATCCTCTCCAAAAAAAAAAAACATTTGTATGATTGTTTTAAATCAAAGTAAGTACATATTATGTAATATATTAAATTAAAATCAATACTACATTGGTGAATGACAGCATGAAAATGAAATTATTGGTTCAGTGACAGTATATCCGACCAAGATCTCGTGTCAGAGATTTCCAATCAAATTAATCATTGTAATAATTCTTCAAACACATTAAAAAAACACATAACAAGTGGCTTACTTACCTTTACGAACTCTTAATTATCAAAACTTCTTTTCTTTAGAGATGGAGGGTTAACACCTGATTTTATTTTTCTTAAAGATGAACAGAAGTGATTTTATATATTGAAATTGATTTATTATTTAAGAATAAACCCAAAGTCACGTAAAAGCTAACTATAATCTAATTTCTTAGATAAACCATCTATCCTTCCTTAGCTTTATTTTTCAAAGCCAATTACTTGCAGACTTTTATCTAAACAAATCTCAAACAAAAATATTTGAACAATATTATCATTTACTTAATCACTTATTAGTCACTTTATGTAAAAAATTAAAAACATCGCTAGCAGGGAGGTAAATTAGAGACCAAAACAAAGTGAACCTCATTACAAAATATTATAACGAAATTAAAAATATATATCGAAATCACAATTGGTTTTATCATATGTATAAATGTTTTGATAAAAAAAAATGTATAAATGTTAGTTATACTAGTTAATCTTGTTGATCGATGATAGAATTGACCCATCGAATTAGTATGTCCTTAAGTGAGATATAAAAAAATTAAGAAATATAGTTTTTTTTACAACAAATTGATTAATTAACTAATGTAATCAAACTAACTTATACTAAGATATTTAAAATTTCACCACTAGTAATAGTATATCAAACGTTACCAAAAGAACTAGAATTCCAAAAATAAATATAGTGAAAAAGGGATAAGCTTTGAGTAGAGATAGTGATGATTATTCCACATGAATCATGAATGATCACACTAGATACCACCTTCCCCCAAACTGAAAGCTTTATTCCATCAGTTACGTCCTTTTGTCACAAAATGAATTATTAGATTAGATTAGATTGATTGTTTCTTTTTTTTTAAGGATATTAAATTGATTGATTGAGATTGTTTTGTTATACGACAAAGGAATAAACTTTATGTGTCACGTGAGGTGTGGTTACTATTTTTTTTTTTGGTTACATGGTGTGGTTACTATTTAATTCAAGGAAAATCCAAACGACCGTCCCGAGACATTTTTTAAAATCTTAAATGATAAGTTTTTCTGAAATTATTCCTTAATAAAAAAAAAGTTTTTGTAAAATTATATGTATTTAATGTATTAGAAATTAAAATGTTTGATTTTTTTATAGAACAATTACTTAATTAGAATGTTTAAAGAGTGTTAAAGATTAGATTATAATGATTCTTTTTATTCGGCCGCTTGCGGATTGGTTGAGGATCATGATCATTTGTTCTTTTCTTGTATTTTTTATGGTCAACTTTGGCTTTTAATATCGGGTTGGTTAAACATCTCAACGACTCTTCAGGGTTTCTTATTTGAGCATTTTCTTCGGTTTGGAGGTTTTGGGTTTTTCCAGCAAGTCTCGTTTGACTTTTAATATTATTTGAATTTCACTTTTTTTTCTATTTGGAAGGACCGCAATATGAGACATTTTCACAATAAATCAGAACACATTCTATCTTTATTTGAAAAGGTTAAACTCCAAGTATATTGGTGGTTTAAATCTTATTATGATGATTTGAATTTTGAGTATTCGGTTTGGAGGTTAAATCATTTATTATGTTTTTAGGTTGTAATATAATTTTGATTTTCTTGGCTACTTTGTTGTAGCTTGTGGATTGTCTTACTGTAATTTTTTGATATTTTAACCACCTTTGATACACCTTTTACTAGAGGAGTTTGTGTTGGTTTTTTAATATAATTTGTTTACCTTCTTAAAAAAACAATACTTTTTACTTGATAGGATTTTTTTAGTTTGTTAAAAATAGTGTACTTGTAGTATATTTTGTCTTTAAAACTTATCACATTTCATGAGAAATATGAAAAGAGAAATATAAGTCTGCTAACCGATACACCAGATGTATTGGTTAAAAAATCCATAAATAAAAAGTTTGTTTTACAAATATAATTGTTACTTTTAATCAAGAAATAAATACATAATTTTTTTTATAAAAATTTATTTGAAAAGATTTAAAGGTTAATGAGTTGGATCCAAATATGATTTTTGATAGAACATTATAGCGTCATTTGATCCATGTAGTCGGCCGTACTCAGTGGAATAAGGTTTGGTTGTCGTTGTTTTTTATAAAAATTTACTTGTGCTGGTTGGTTAATCAATAAACCGAAGCAATATTTAACATTCTTCTAAAAAGAACCATCGCAGTCAAATAGTGTGAACTATATCCCCCTTTAAAGTGCATTAGTTCAATGATAAAATTATAATCTTTGCCTTTCTTTTAATCTATGAAAATTTGTATACGATAGAAAAACATTTGTACTATATGTACTTTAATTGTAATACTAACGGAAGGACGGACACCTCCACGCTTTTTCTATCATACTTAATTGTATGTATAAATTTTGACATATACAATAATCAAATATATTTTGCAAATAAAATTAAAATAAACTTTTTTAAGTGCTTCATTTTTCTAATATGTTTTGAATAAGAGGTGAGGGAAGTATTATTTTAACATAAGAGGGGATGAAAGTGTAATTCAAGCATCTTTTAAGGAAGGGTAGTGTAATTTACTTTGTGTTTTGTTAAAGACGACCGAAACGATTTTGTTCTATGTAATTTTTATTTGTGAGATATTTCAATGTTGTGTTTATGTGTCTAGGTTTTGTTTACTTATTAATATTTGTAATTCAAGCATCTTTTAAGGAATGGTAGTGTAATTTACTTTGTGTTTTTTTAAAGACGAACGAAACGATTTTGTTCTATGTAATTTTTATTTGTGAGATATTTCAATGTTGTGTTTATGTGTCTAGGTTTGGTTTACTTATTAATATTTGTAGAGATATTCTAAAGAGTGATTTAAATTTTTCAGTTCAATTTTTTAAAATACAAGTTAATATGATGAGACTATTCTTTATTGTCTCCTTTCTTGCTTGTGGTCTGCAGCAGTTTGGCACATATGTGATTTCCCAAACCTCTTTCTTTGTGCTCAGTGTTAGACATGAATAATATAGCTAAGTTCATCCACAAAATAGTAAGTGATATTGGGATTCTCAAACCTTTGATTTTGAGGAATATTTGGTGTACAAGAAACCAGTTAGTTTTTGATAATATCCAACCGAATATGCACTCGGCGGTCGCTACTATTTTTTTCAACATCATCTTGCTCACCAGGTTTTTGGTACTAACTTCTCTGACACTCGTACTCATACTCCAAGGATGGTGAGTTGGCAGCATGAGGATGAGGTCATCATGATTCTCAATGTTGATGGAAGCACATTGACAAATCCATGAAAGGCAGGTTATAGTGATCTAATTCGTAAGGATAATGGAAGTTTTCAACTTGGTTTCTTTGGTAGTGTAGGAATCTCAAATATCCTTCATACTGAAATTCAAGCTATATTGACTGGTGTAAAGTTGTGTTGGGGTGTGGGATATAGAAAATTCATATGCTAGTCTCAACTTAAACATATTATTAGAATTTGAGAGTTTTAAACAAATGAAAACGGATAGAGAAACTTAAACAATTAGAACTTTTTATTATTTATTATTATTATTAGAAAAATTAAGTCTCACACATCAAGATAAGGTCCAATAAGAATTTATAAAGAGTGATATTTGTTATTTTATAAGTCAGTTTTGTAGTGATTAGTTAGACTCAATTCAAAATTTTGATATGGTATCAGAGACCATCGATTGAGCCACCCACCATTTATACTTATCCACCTAGTCCAATCGTGCTAAACGTGAAAGGGTATACTGGAAAAATCAATAGTTGTATATCTTACGAATAAAAATTTACAAATAGTGTCTCCTCTTTTTTGTTGAAGTTAAATTAGTTCATCCAAATTAGTACCGGAAAGAATCCAACATGAGACCTGAAATAAATAATATGCATCGAAGGTTGAGGTAATGAAACTAACCTTGAAAGTCGAGGCTCTGAGCCACAGAAGTATTCTTCAGGGAAGTTGAGCCAGCTGTGCTTTGCCTAAAATATGTGCCGTGTCTTCTGCATATGAACTATATGCCGGTATACATAGAAACTGGTATCCCCTATCAAGTTGGAGTAAAAAATTTAGTTCTTTTCTTTTCTCTAACTTTGACCAAATCCAATGTACTCAACGACGCAAATGCATGGGATGAACATTGAAACTAATATATGTATATATTCCCGTTTCTCATCTAGTCATCTACAAGATATATATCTATATTATAAATAAGGAAACTTCTATAAAATAAATATCTACAACAAATATTTTATACACTTGACATCTTAATCACTCCTTGCACTATAAATAAATTAATTTACTCCTTGCACCAGAGCAAATTCTTTTATAAATTTTGTTTTACGTTACATTTTATAGTTCAATAGCTCAAAAAATATCTAAACACCATACTTTTTTGAAGGAAAACACCATACTTAACACGAGTAGTTAAGAAACTCCTAATGAGAGACATAATTTATTTCGGTGTAATTATTTGAAGAAAAAGAGTCGCATAATAGTTGTATTTCAACCTTATAGTAATTTTATCCTTGCTAATTTACTGTGGTCTTTTTTTTTTCTTGAAGGGTCGCTCATGGTCATATTATATATATAAAAGAAAACTATCTGTATGCTTTTTAATACTAATTTTTGAAGAGATGCTTTTTAATACTAATTAATATACTAAATCAATTTTTATATCTCAAAAAATAAATACTAAATCAATTTTGAGTTAAATAAAAATTGAAATAACTCTATAAAAAAAATAAAAAATAGCAGGATAAATTGATAAGACACCAATACTACATAACTTCACAGTGATATCATCAAAGGAATTATAAAATCATGAAACATGTACAACTGGGCCATCAAAATTTATTAGAATAAATAGTAGTAGTAAATAAAGCCAAATTCAAAAGCTTCTCCTTGTCATAACTGTATGTCCTTGTCATGCATAACTGCTATCCTGTTTGCTCCTCTGTTCCACAAAAGTGGTGTTTAACCAATGATTTTCAAACGTAGCTTTCTCTGGTAATAACTAATAACCACTAGATCTATCACGAAATTGATCCCCCATTTTAAATTCACCAAATTTTAGTCTCTTTTTTATATTTTTGAACTCATAAATGATGATCTGACATATTTTAGATGATGTGTCATACAACATGATTTGATTGATCCCCCATTTTAAAATCACTGAGTTTCGGTCTATGTGCGATATTGCGATTATCAATAACCATGAAAAGTGGAATGGTAACGACATGGCTAAAATCTTAACATGCAAAATGTTTCAATTTGGCTTACCCTCCCACCACCACCTTTTGACAATTACGTATAGGAATAGATTCAGTGATCCAAAATCAATTTCTAGATATCAACTTCAAATGGAACACATCATTTTTAGTTAGTGGTATCCAATCTAAACTTTCAGCAAAGAACCAGGATTAGGAATCAATCATGCATGATTAGTGCTGTCATTTTCTCATAACCAATCAGTGTGTGTTTGGATTAACATATGCAACCATATTATAAAAAGAAATAGTTAATTCAGCTTAGAAAATTTCACTTGTAAAACTTAAAATTCAATAACCAACAAAAAAAAAAGGTGAAAATGTGTGCTTAAATATCCCTAAATTGATTTATTAGTTGGAAGCTCCAATTTCCTCAGAGATCACTGCAGATTCATTTTGGTCTTCATCTGATCGCAAATTTGCAGAAACACCGTCTATGGCGGAATTCAGTTGTGCTATTTTCTCGGATAGCATCTTCCGAGTCCTCTGTTATAATCACAACAGAAAAACAAAAGGAATTTCAATATAGTAGTTTATGTGACGAAATGACATGAAAAGTTTATACAAATTGAAAAGGTGCACTTTATTAAAGAGATATTATCAAACACACATTTCACAACAAATCTGCAGGGGCAGAACGACGTTGCAGGTCATAGGGGCACATGTCCACAGTCCCACACCATGTTTCGAAATGTTTTAGTTTTACTTTTATTCTAATATATTACACAATTATAAAGATTTCCCCCCACCACCTGCTAGATAAAATTATCTGAGGTTAGATTTTCTTAATGTGTGGTTTCGCTCTTTAGCCACGTAAGCATGCCATGGTAGATCAGGTGAGTGCCAACTCAGGTCCACGTTGGACATGATGCTCCTTAAATTAACATTTCGATGGTTACTTTATAGATGGATCTGACTTTAATAATTGTGATGCTTGGGAGACCCAATTCATGCAATTGAAATCTAAGAACCAAAGTTACATTATCGTGATACTCCCGAGTCCAAGTGCAGTTAAGCCAAATATGAAATAATTTACATTTACTGTGAATTAAAACTTGTTAGCTTACTGTGGTACTTATATATATATATAAATATGAATATTATACAAATATTTACTTATGTAGAAGCCTATGTAGTCGGTGGCAGATAATGTAGTGTAGTAACCAACCCCCAAAACGTTATATCAGGTAGCAGTATCACACACATAAAAAAACCTCAAAAATAGAGAAATAAACCAAAATTAAAGACATCAACAACCAAGCCTTATCCCACTAAATATTTACAAGAGCTTTATTTTAGTGGCCACTACAACTGCTATTTGGCCATTGCTAAAAATCGCAATGCAACAGGATTTTGCATAGCACCTAGGGGCCACTATGCCCGCTATTGACTACAGAGGTGGAAATATTGTCCTTAGTGTTAGGAATCAAAGGAAGAGGGAACCAAAATTTGAAACCTTGAGGGAGGGAAAGTCACATCAAGAGGTTTCATATTGGTATTTGTATTTGTATTGAACATGAAAAAACTAGTTACCAAAACCTAAAAAACTAACTACTGAAAGATTAACATAACAATAACAATTGATAACAATTTTCCTTCCTTTGAAACTACATGAATTTTCTGGATCCATCACTGCCAATATAGGCCATGGTAACAGCCGAAATTCAAGCATATTGGGTAATTGATGTTAACTGTTCCATAAACTTTGAAGGGGTAATGCTAAATCTAGACTGAAATTGTTCTTCTATCACACAAATTCAGACACACTCAATGAGCATGACCTTAAATAAAAGATAACTGCATGAAAACTTTCTTACCTCCAGAGCCTTTTCTTCATCATAAATAAACTTTGGAAGTTTCTTCAATAATTCTTTACTGTCAGCTCCAGCTAGTACCTTGCTTATCTAGATAGTTCATAACATACAAGTCAAAATAATATCTTTCCCAACCTATGATGAACTATTGAACTCGTTAAAGCTGAAACAAACGCACCCTTACTGTCCTGTCACAAAAATGGAAAATGCTGGTTCTGCAAACATACTTACCTTAGGTGCATAAACACATCCCAATGCTCCAACAATTAGGCTCCCTAATACAAAGCCACCAACAAAAATACTTCCACTACTTGTTCTTCCAACATCGCCACTGTACAAGCAAAGGAGAGAATAAAAACGCTACAATGTTAAACATGATATCATGCTTCTTTTACCAGTATTTTAGACAAACAAATGGCCCAAACATGATAAGATAATTGCACCATAAAAAACAGTAATGTAAGTGCACCATAAATATATGTCCTATACTCCTATACCTACCTTGCTCGAACTATTACCGACAAGTTACGCGATGCTTTAGCTTTAACAGAGGAGCTTGGAAACTGTTCAGTGCAGCTAATTTTCAAGAAGGATTTATCAACTGGCTTCAACAAGGAACCTGACATTATATAATTTAAAAATCAATTATAATCAACAAAAGCTAGGGTAATGAATATGATAAACTTCTATAAGTTAAAATTCACAAATGCAGTAGTAAAGATTAATCCCAATATTTAATAACCATCAATTTACCTCAAAAATGTTAACATAAATTCACTCAAAAAGGATCCCCAAAAAACCCACTTAAAAAAAATTCCTTTTACTAATTAACATAGGAGAATATAGAACAAACATTTCATTCACTAATAAAATCACAAATTGAAAAAAAAATTGAATTTACAATTAAAAATACAGTAAAATGGAGTGCCACTGAGATTGAAGTAATCACCTGAGACAAAATGGGTTTGTCGATTTATCGGCATTGCGATGGAATTTGATAGAGTAGCCATTTCTTCAGAGCGAAACTGCGTGAATTTTGGTATCTTCGGAGAAAACGAGGAAGAAGAAGAACAAGAGCAAAAGTTGGTGAATTTCTGTTTTAATTAAACCTTCGATGGTGTCGAAAATTGATTGTTTTGTTTTTATTTCGTTCTTAATTCTTAACGACAACGAGCGTTGACTTGAAATAAGTTCAACTTGGGCTCACTCTTTGGGCCTTAGTTATATTTTCGAGAAATGATATTTGTACAACCATTTTGCAACAACTTTTTGACAACTTTCTCTCTCGTATTCACATTATGTTTTTATTCTCTCTCTTCCTTTTTCTCTTTCTATTTTCTTTAACCAATAGAAATAGAGGAAAATGAAGTTGTCATCAATGGTTGTTCATATATCATTGCTCTATATTTTCAGAAAATTGTTCTTCTCTCTTTTCATTTTGCTCATTTCCACCCTAAACATTCAAAAATAACCCTAACGCAAGCTAACTCGTGTTTGATAGACCTAACGTGACATAAATTGTGTAGAATTTTAGCATGAGTTAAATCATGCTCAGTACCAGCTTGAGTTAACTCACGTTGCGTTCTGTTTTACAAAAGAACAGCAACACGATATACCCATTGTGTTTCAAAACCAAGAAAATTCAACTTCTCCCTCCAAACTCGAATTCCCACAAACTTAAGCAAATCAAGTTCAACTTCTACTCGAACATCAAGTAAGTGCCTATGTTCATTTGACATTTGTTTTTTTATTTGAAATATTAGATTTTTTTTTTATAAAAGTCGTTAAATTTTAGATTTTTAGGGTTGATTTGCATGTTTAATTTTTTTGCTTGTAATTGCTTAAATTAGTTAGAAATTGGATTCTTAATGTTGATTAAAGTAAGTTTGAGTGCAATGTGGTGTTTTAGAGACTGAAACGACACTATGAACTCATAATGTTTATGTTGAACTCTAGGTGTTTGATAAAATGTTTCAATGAAAAATTAATTGATTTTTTTGCATATTAATGATAAAAATTAGTTAGAAATTGAATTGTTAATGTTGACTATAGTAAGTTTGGGTGAAATTTGGTAGTTTAGAGATTGAAATGACACAAAGTACTCATAATGTTTATGTTGAACTCTAGGTGTTTGATAAAATGTCTCATTGAAAAATTAATTGATTTTTTGTATTAACGATAAAAATTAGTTAGAAATTGGATTGTTAATGTTGATTATAGTAAGTTTTGGTGAAATTTGGTAGTTTAGAGATTGAAATGACACAAAGTACTCATAATGTTTATGTTGAACTCTCGGTGTTTGATAAAATGTCTCAATGAAAAATTAATTGATTTTTTGCATTGTTTTATGTTGTGTAGATATGTCTGATAACCAAGACAGACAGAGAGGGTGTGGGCCCTTTTATTAGAAGGGAACACGACAACGGGTGTAGGAGTGGCGAGCGATCGTCATCCCAGACGGATCTCTCCTAGATAGTGGACCATACACAACATTATGAGGAGGCCATACAATGACCACTGAGATGTTATGCCTTTTCATGATATTTATTGGTACTCCGGTTGGATCATGAACAGCACTAGGACGAAGTGTCGTCACTTGCCGGAGCGTGTGATGAGGCAGTACGGGAGTATTCAGGGCATTCCAATACCTCTTATGTTGGAACAAAATATGTTTAAAAAATGCCTCTTAAGTTTTGATGATAACAAGGTATTAAAAGATCAATTGGATATGCTAATATTTGTTCACGTGTGCAAGACCATAGACTAAAATGTTTCAAGTAAGACTCGCCAGACTCTGAAGATCACTCAGACTCTGAAGATGTTTGAGACTCTGAAGTTTTCTCAGACTCTGAAAGCCAGACTCTAATCAAGCTAAAATACAAAGGAGTTGAAGCCTTGAAGATCAAGACTGAATTATTATGAAGATCAAGCACAATGGTTTTGAAGATGTCAGAAGGTCAATGGATGTCATTGTCAAGTGAAAGTACAATAAGGAAAATTTGTACGACCACTACCTCCAACAAATCAATGATCTTTTATCGAGCCTCTCAAACGATTCTTTGATGCGTTTGCACACTTTCAACGTCTCTTTTCTACCTCTATATAAAGGAATGAAGACTTGAAGGTGAAGTGTGAAAACTCTACAATTTACAAGTGCCAAAACTTTGTCAAATTTACTACGCATCAAACACATAAAATTTCTTATACACTTTCATATCTTAGAAATTCTTAAGTCTAGAGTCTGAAATGTTTTGAATTTGAGAACATCTCTGACTATATATCAAGTGTTCAACCAAACAATTATTTATTTGTAATTCTTGTTTGTTAGAAGTCTCTTGCTTGTGTGATTGAGCATAGGAAGTCTCTTGCTTGTGTGCTTGAGCAATTGTAATCTTGTGTGATTATAATGAAAAATTTCTTGTAAGAGACAAGGTGACTGGACTACTTCCGGATTAAGGAAGAACTAGGACAATAGCTTGTCTCTCTCTCTCTCTCTCTATCTCTCTCCATCTCTCTCTCTCTCTCTATATATATATATATATATATATATATCCCTTTTTATATCTGTTGCACTTACTATCAGAAGCTAAACTTTGGACTTAGTTAAAAAGAAGAAAAAGCTAACACAATTCAACCCCCTCCCTTTTGTGTTTTTCTCACCTTCATCCTACGGACGTGGCACCACTTGAGCCAAAGGAGATATCCCAGGCCTTCAGAGATTATATGATCCATGTCATAAAGTTGGTTGATCGGGGTCAGGTGGCAAGGGATCTGTGGCAGACTAGATCATGGTACACAACTTGGTTTTACCATGTCTCTCATTCGGTGATGAGCCATCCAACTGAGGTTGTTGAGGAGCCGCCTCATAGGCCTCATTATAAGGAGGTCATTATTCAAGAGGAGTGTGCGAGAGAGCTTCCCGACCCACTCCAAGTTATGCGAAACATCTACGACATTACTGAAGAGGCGTTGCGTTATCCCAACCCACATCCATACTTTCACAATATGATTATGAGGATCCAAGAGGAGATACACCCGGTGATCGAGCTACATATTGTCCGAAGGAGGATGAGGAAGAGGAAGGGGTGAGAGGAGGGAGATCCATAGTTCAGACGAGGAAGGGTAATGGTTGATGGTTTTTTAGTATTTTTTTTTATAGTATATTTTTATTTTTATTATTACATTGTGTCTCTTGATGTAATGTAATGACATTTTTTTGACATTTGTGTATTTTGCGTATTTTAAGTTATAATTTTTTTTGAAAATGGTTGAGTGATTGAATGAATGAATGAATTAAAATGATTGAATTAAAGAAAGAATGAATATGATGTTTAGGTGCTTAAAAAAACAACAATTTGGGGATCAACGTGAGTTAAGTCATGTTAGATCTACCGACTACTGAGCATGAATTATCTCACGTTGGAGTTATTTTTGAAATTTTGAGGCATGAATGAGCAAAGTGGAAAGGGAGAAGAGCAATTTTCATATTTTCTCACATTGGACTTTAGGCCTGGTTATACTAACTATATGTAGATTCTTGATCCAAAAAAACAAATGTTAACAACACCCTTTGTTCTCAGTTATACGATGATCTATAAATCACGGTGGGGTTTAAAATGCATGTAAAAGAAGGGAAACACGTTTAAATTACTCGTATATTTTACATGAAGTCAAATGAAAGCTCAAAATTCCAAGTTGGCAAAAGTTAGCAAAACATTTGGCTCACATCAAATACTAGTTTAAGGTATATAAGCTTGTCTTACTAAAGAAAAGTTGTTTGGTAATAGGTGTTCTATTTTTTATAGTTTTTATTTTTATTTTTAAAGTAAACAATTAAATTGATATTTTAAATGTGACAGTCGGATAATTTAAAACTTTTTTCCTAATGGAAAAAATTATTAAAAACCAAGTCATTGTTCAAGAAGAACAAAGACAGACAAGACATAAACAACACAACAAATGCGTCATATATAGGCGGAACATCTCCAAAGAACACTCGTATACCATGTACATCAAATACAAAATCTCCATATCAAATACAAAGCACCGCCCTAAAGAACCACAATGTACAAATAACATTGTACTACTTGAAATAGGAACTCATTCGAAAACCCTAAAACAACGCTCTTTTGGGTCATCACTCCACCCCTAGTCTGCTGGAGAAGACACCATAGTAAGTCCAAAATCTTAAATCACAGTCAACAGAGGTGATGTGGTGGCGCAAACAAAACTTGATCAAAGGTGCGGTGGCAAAAGCAACAATGTCGCTAGCCAAAACATTTTCTCCTTCAAGTAAATATTTTCTTATTGCTAATAAAAATTTATGGCGAGGGAGTGGTGCTCAGCTCAAAGTAGGAAAGAGTTTCAGATTGAAAGAACACTTAAAAAGATACTTACATTTACATGTCTTCAACTGCACTAGCGAAACTCGAATCCTTCCTCTTTCAAATAATTATGTTAGAGTGCTTAGATATCATTAAATGACATCACGAGTCATCTTGTTGATGACATGTATATATTATGATTTATAAATTTCAGGATAGTGTCTCCATTGAGCATTAAATTTATAGAGCAAATTCTCTGAGTTTGTAAATTGAGGGAGTATTTTATCAAAAAATTTAACCTTTGCGGGGTGTATTTCTAAATTGTGACGTGCAAATTTTTAAACTTATGTGGGTGTATTTTTTCCTGAATCAGGCCCAGGGGTGGATCTAGTGTTAGGCATGATGTGACAGCTACCACATCAGATTACAGCCTAATTTTTTTTTTTATTAATATAGTAGACCGAAAAGATAATATATATCACATAATTGGATTGTTTCATAATTCAATGTGTGGTCCAATGGTAGATATTCTTTTATCTATAGTCACGTCCACGGTAGGGATGTAACAAACTTGTTTTAACCATTTCACTATAGTGATTTTTCTGTTTAATTTTCGCATTACTAATATATATCGTATTATAAATCAATCAAACGTACACTAAAAAATTTCTTTTATAATTTTGCCACATCAAACCATCATGTCTAGATCTGCTCCTGATCAGGCCTCCACATATCAAAATTTATAAGATTTTGCCTGTCTCAAAATACATTTCTCTATAACTAGTTTGATGTTCTGTACTCTAAATCTAAGTACTAGAGGAAAAAAATTACTATCCTACATCATTCACTATGATAAAATATCTCAAAGACACATCATATCATATGATTGAACGTGTACGACTTTCTATTTATATTGCCAACAGATGCCATTGGTATCTTTCTGATGAACACTCCAAGTTAAAGTAATATACTAATTATTGCATGAGCATTGTCAAACAAAAATAATTATTGCATGAGTACGTTTTTATCAGGCACGATTAATTAAAATTTTAAGATATACAGTATAATCCCCTAAAAAAAAGATGGAAATTGCTATGTATCGCGACTGTTTTTATCCTGATTGTTAGTAAGCGCTCTGAATTTTCCTTAAATTATACCCCACAACCCCCTTGATTTGTGGCCAGAAAACAATTTTATTGGACAATTAATTTTCATTAGCCGTTCGAAACAAAAATTATCTAGATAAATAGCATTGCTCAAAAAATATATGAACACTGCTATATCAAACGAAGCTACGTATAGCGAATTGTTCACGAAGTGTGTTTAACAAATTTGCTAACATCATTAACAAATTTGCGCTTCTATACAGCTAATGGCATTCATTCACAATGCCTTAGGGATAATTTGGTTTGCTTGATGTGAGATATATAGTGTAGTACTAGTACGCTAATATTTAAATGATATAACTTCAATACTCTCTCAGTGACTTTTTATATGAGTAGTTTTAAAAAAAAAAAATGTCCCTAATTATAATATCATATAGAAATTCTTATATGCATTGATTACTCTTTTTTTAAATATACCCCTTATTAATACTATCAATTTGTTTTAGTATATGAAAAGTTAACAATAAATATATATTTAATTAAAAATAATATAGTAATAGTCACATACATTTGAGACAACTTTATTATACCAACAATTTTTTTTAATACCTATGATTTTTTGTAAACTACTCTTATAAAAGGGACGAGGAAGTTTGAATTTCCTCATATGAAAAGAAAAAACTTCAATATAATTTTTAATGTTTTACTTATACTACTGATATTTAAGACAAAAATTGGTGACAGTTAGTATGATGAAGTTAAGTTTTATTAACAAAATTGATCCGTTTAACAATGCCTATTTAAACCTTATCCTTTCTTTTTGTTAATAATAACAACCACAATTTGTCATGAAAAAGTTTGAAATGTAATTTTTCAACTAATGAAAACAAAATCATTTCCTTTCATTCTTTTTTCCCAATAATTCTGACAACAATAGGAAACCATGTGCAAACATATCAAAGCACTTATCAAGTTTCATTAGTTATTCAATAATATTTTTGTTTTCTTTTTTCACAAGGAACACATATACACATTGTTTAAACTTGCAATCTAATCAAGAGTACCCAGTTTTTCTTTTTCTTTTGTGAGTTTTGGTTTGCTCAAACTTGTGATCCATGTTCAAAAGGGTGTTTTCTTGTTTGTGTCTCTTCTATGGAGGTTTATCCATGGCTGCAAGTGATAGTAGGAACAGTTCAAGAACACTTGATCAAACACCAACATGGGGTGTTGCTGCTGTTTGCACTGTTTTCATCTTGATATCCATAGCCCTTGAGAAGAGTCTTCACAAATTAGGAACGGTATGTAATTAATTGACTATTCAAACTTTTGTTATTTTTTGCTTGTTGTTTTTGTTGTAGTTAATGGCACTAACTCTATGTTTTTGCGTTTCTCAATTAACATAAACTTCCCTTCCACGTTGTTTTACTACTAGTAACTTCCTAGCATTTAATTACAAATTGAAGTTTTCTCTTGCCATGGCATAACAAAATGTGTTGTGACGTTGTATTATGCTAGTAATTGATACTTACTTTATTTCATAATAATAATTATGGTTGTTCCTCTAAATATTTTGGGAGGGCAGGTCCAATACATTTGTAGGCCTAAAGCGAATTTTAGATCGAGACCTTTTACAAAGAGACGTATATATTAAGAACAATAATTGTGTAATTTTATTTCAGGCATGTCAAACACTAAATACAAGCATTGTTTTCAATCATAGTTCTAATATTGATAAATGTGTAATTTTATTTGAAGCATATTGGAAATTGATTTGTGGCCTGTTGAAAACTAAGCATGTTGTGAGAGTCTAACTCCATCCGTTAGACTTAGCCTCATTAGTACAACTTTTTTAAACAAAATTTTTGTTAAATTTTTTTTTTTTTATCAAGCAACAAAATTCATTAAACCAACAGGAGAGGGCCTAAACCCTTGATAGTCAATTACAAAACATCAACATCTGTGAATAACAAATAGACATTATTAATCAATTGATAAACCTTGGAATAGTAAAGTAAAATTGAATTCTAACACAAATGTAAATTATTTTTTTTACTTTTGCATATTTTGGTTTCACACAACCTGTCTTAATATATTTCCAACACTTAACATCATAGAATTTGAAGTAAAATAGCTACCTTTAAGATCAAACCTTCAACATGAACTACAACTAAACAACTCTCTGTTTAACTACCAATCGAGTTAGGCACAAAAATGTATAAAAAATTTGACTTCCGAAAATATATTTAACGTGGGGGCCTAATATGATGTCTAAAAGTAGGAACCAAAACTAATGATGGAAAACTTTTGTGGGACAAAAAATCATAGAAAATTTTTAGAGGGACTAAAACGAAAAGTTGGTATATTTTTTTATCCTGTAAATATAATAACTTTTCGTTTTTTCCCCTCTAAAAATTTTCTTCTACTTTTAGTTCCTCAAAAGTTTCTCATCACCACTTTTAGTCCCTACTTTTAAGTCAACTCATGTGTAGTCTCACATTTTTTATGAAATTGTTTATGAATGTTAAGAATATTACAAGAACCTCATCCAAAAAAAAAATTTAAAACAAAAAATGAATAAATATGAATTTTTAAGCATCAAAAACATAAAAATTCACATTTAATTCATTTGATAAAAAAATCTTTTTTTAGGAGAGATTGTTATAGTATTCTTCACATTTCGTCAAAATTTTATTATAAAATTTGAATGCTACACATGAGTTGATTTAGTGCCTCTTTAGAATGGTGTTTGGTGACGCAAACACACATCTGCGCAATATTCAATGTAAACCTACTATGATTTTAAGAAGCTGAGAATTGTAGCTTCTGCGTTAAAGTGCTTCTTTGCCGTATTTTGAAAAGAGGGCTCTGAGTTCAATTTATATTTGATGGGAACATAAAACCATTAGGCACAAATTATACCGGATAAACTAGATTTGATTGCAATTATCATGGATTAGAGTTTACAGATTACATGGTCAAAAGATAGAACAAAGTCATCTAGGATCTAATCACAGAGGAATTAGTAACTCATGGCTGAAGCATAAACAATTAATACAAGAATAGAATTCATTACATTAATTGGATGACTAACTATGAGTTTTGATGGCCTCCCACCCGGTCTCCAATTCTTCAGCTCCAAAATGTGTTTTCTCCTCCAAAATTTCAAACCCTTTGCACCGAAATAAACTTGGCTATTATAGATCTTCATTTTGTAACGTGAAACTCGTGTCACGATTTGTAAAATCGTACCACGATCCTTCAGTAAAATTCAAATTTCAGGCTTGCCGCTCCTCAAATTGTGTCCTGGTTTGAATAAATTGTTACACAATGTTTGTCGATTTGAAACTCTTAAAATTGGATGCAAAATCATGTCACTGTGTACAGAAATCGTTATACGATTCTTCTTTTCCTTGTCTCCTCATTTTTTGTCTTTTTCAGCTTCAAAACCACTCAAAATTATCTAGACTCTACTAGAAATGCATGTCATCACTATGATTTCTAACAAAACGTGAGTTGCAGCCGCACATCCAAACAAACACTTAATATGAAGGATCAAAAGTGGTGATAGAAAACATTTTGGGACTAAAAATTGAGGAAAAATTTTAGAGTGACTAAAACGAAAAGTTGGTATAATTATAGGGACCAAAAACATATTTAACCTTTATTATTAAAATTATTATTATTATTACAACTTTTATTATCATTAAAATTTAGTTGAAGTATTTTAAGTCTTAGATAATACTCCTCACAAGTTGAAATTTGCTTTTAGTGGTTAGGAAAAAGAGAGAAGAAGGCTCTGCTTGAAGCTCTAGAGAAGGTCAAGGCAGGTAAGAATTTTTACCAAAGGATTTACTATTTTTGGAATAGAAACCAACTCTACAAGTCTATGATAAATAAATTTTCTCTCTTCTTTAGTCTAATATAATGCTATTTGTTTATTTTACAGAGTTGATGATTTTAGGATTCCTTTCACTGTTATTAACTATTGGACAGAATTACATTGTCAGAATATGTATTTCTGAAAAAATTGCAAACAAAATGCTGCCATGTCCACATAAATATATAGGTGGTGATAAGAAATCAAATAGTAAAGTGGAACAAAGTAGGAGACCATTGTCTTTTGAAGGTAGATATTTATCTGCTGATACTCCCTCCTTCAAATGCAGCAGGAAGGTAGCCATGTTTCCTTTTTCATTTAAAAATGAAACTTGAGTTGTTTATTTCTTAGTTCCTTAAATTGTTTCACAAAGCTGAAGTTACTACTAGAAGTAGTTGGTGAAGATAGATGTATAATCATATACTAGAAGTGTATTTTGGACTAATCATTAAATTGCCAGAATCACATTGAATCACTGAAATTTCGCAAAAACTAAATTTGGAGCTTCGCAAAATCACGGTGCCCCTGTGATTTTAACAAATTGATTGTTAGTTTGAACATACACATATTTGAGGAGCAGAATTACACTGTCTGACTGAATTTCTTATTTTATTTCCCATCAATTCTAGTAGCTTCCTAGCAGTATTTCATGTGTTTTACAGTGCTGTCACAATGCTTCTTGGAAGACTCAAGGTCATTATCAGTGTAAGTAATTGCACATTCCTCTTATAGTATGTTTAACAAAAATACTTGCGCAATTGTTGTTGCAGAAACATCTAAAACTTTTACACTGACACAATTGCAGTTGTGGAATACAACACAAAACCATATTTACCTTCCTTCTTTTTGTTCCATTTCCATGAGGCATAAATTAAAGGCATAAGTACTATGTTATCTTTAAACATTATCAAACAAATCACTGCATTTTATATCAGAAACATACTTTTATACCAGAAACTAATCACTGCATACACTTTTTCAAAATCTTCATTTTCATAACATTAGAAATTCAACATTACATCATAAATTCATTAAATACATCATCAACATAATGATCACCATTACATAAACATCTTTTTTACATAAACATCAACATTACAATCACAATCAACATGAACATTACAATCAAACCTAAACATACAATTCCTATAACAAGTTTTTTGTTCGAATTCTGCAGTAAGTCATTTTTCTTCAACAGAGCATTGATAAGCTTCTTCTCTCTCTCAGAACATGCTTCATCGTACCATTTGAAGAAGTTACAGACCTTGCCCCTACTTTTTGTATAAAGCCCGCAACCAAAAAACCTTCTACCTGGGTTTTCTACGGTCCATGCTGTACAGAGAGGAGAATCAACACCGCATCTACACTTGAATTGTGGCCTCTTCCAGCTTGATGCAGATGAAGAACTGGATTTGGAACCAAAGGAAAACGAAGAACTGGGTTTTCTATATTCCATGATTCTGTGATGCCAATCAAAAAGCGATGAAATCAAACACTTCTAAATTCAGGACAAACTGGTTCAAAACGGTTCAAAAGGAAGAAGAAAGCAGAAAAGAGGAAGAAGGAAGTGGAAAAGAGGAAGAAGGAAGAAGATTGATGGAAGAAGATCGAAGGAATGAGGAAAGAGGATGGAAATTAGGGATTTTAGATTTTTATCCCTTTTTGCAAAGGTCACATATGCCTCACGTGACTCCCTTTCTCAAAAATCTGAAAATACCATTTTTTTATTTTTTAAAAAATAGAATTACACACGTGGCACACATTAATTGATAAAAAACAGACACATCAGCACTAAATATCATGGGGACCATAAAATCAGAAAGGGGGAAAAGGATGGGGTGCAAAATCGCTCGTTTAAAACTATGGGGTGCAAAATCGCACAATTGGCAAAATATAGGAGGCAAAAGTGCAATTAAGCCTTTAACAAACTAAAATTTGAATCTTACCGATTATAAGAGATATCCACATGGTAATAGATACGTTTCGGACATGATTGTATTCGCCGGAAGAAATATATACAAGAAAAAAAAGATAAATAAATTACAAGATTATAAATATTTAAAAATTTGTATATGGGCCATTTTTCTTAATTTTTGTGTAAAATTAGTTCTTCTTTCCCTATTAAGTCACTACTTTGTATTTTAAAATGAGTTTTTCTATCATGTGCAAATTTGCACATGTTAAGAAGTTTAAAGTAGTAACTTTGACTTGGAACTTGTGTTTTTTATATTAAATATGTAACTTTTAATCAATAATTG
>Ga0315915_1000776_pt1 | contig 35370 bp, 21 predicted proteins | sample MpolbnodulesMG_FD_207738 | JGI IMG/M metagenome (GOLD analysis project Ga0315915, IMG submission 207738) | Medicago polymorpha root nodule microbial communities from Los Angeles, California, United States - branched nodules | ecosystem: Host-associated > Plants > Roots > Nodule | place: USA...
GACAATGATTGATGATTGTGGAAACAAGTGGAATTGCATCACTATATTTGGAACCATGCCACATCACCACATCAAGCTTGGTGGAGGATGGAAAAGAATGGTACAGGCGCGCAGACTGGATGAAGGTGTCATGGTTAAAGTTGGGTTTCCACATGCTGGCATGAACGACACCATCTACATTCAAGTCAAGCGCCCAACTGTCGTGAGAGCTTGATGTCTGTAGTGCAATTGATGGAGTGCAGTTTTTAGGATTTATGTTTTTAGAATCATTTTGATGTTTTTGAATTTTCTTTACATTTTAATGCAATTTATGGTTTATCTTTCTAGTTTAATGTGCTCTCTTTTGATTTCAATGCAATAAAAAGTAATATCTTTCTAGTTTAATGTGCCCTCTTTTATATTGAATACAATTTATGGTTTTAAAATGTTTATTCGTTTGACTATCGAGCTTAAATTTAATTTATGGATGATTGTTTACCAGCAATTAATATTGTACCATAATCCTTAATGGAGCCAAAATCATGGTTTTAAAATGTTTCTTCGTTTGACTATTGAGCTTAAATGCAATTTATGGATGATTGTTTATCAGCAATTAATATTGTACCATAATCCTTCATGGAGCCAAAATCATGGTTTTAAAATGTATCTTCGTTTGAATAATACACTTTTAGTTAAGAAGCAAGATATTAAAAATATTGTATAGATCACGAAAATCATGCTATGAAGGACATTTCAAATAAGGATATCAAATGGTTAAAAAAATATTGATGGTAATCGAAACTTCTAGTTAAGACTTAATGATATGCCATTGTGAATAATCACAATGGAATTTAATGATATGCGAAAATTCAACTTAATAATATGCGAAAATTCAATTAATTTCTATGAGTGCAATTTTCGGTTCATCAAAATATTGAGTGCAATCACTACAAACCAATGTTAATTTTTCGGTTTTGCAAGCATTTACTTGCAAGCATGTCTTTTGAAGAGTCACAATTGTGCAAATAGGAGTATTGTTAGTATATACATAGTCATCTCAATTAATGCATTTGAAGCAGTTGTTTTGTGAATTATTGTTCAGCTGTTTTTTTTTAAACAATTGATCTAATGGAATTTAATGATATGCGAAAATTCAACTTAATGATATACAAAAATTCAATTAATTTCTATGAGTCCAATTTTCGGTTCGATCAACATTTTTGCGATTGATTCGATTAACTTCTACGTGGTATGAGGCACGGGTCAAGAGTCTAGTTGGTTGAAATTAGAGAGGGAAACGAAATTGAATTAATTATACTTTTACATAGACACACATCATGTGATTGTGGAACTGTATTTTTCTAATAAAAAAGTGAACGAAAAAACCCTCACACTCATCTTAAGATTTCATAGTTGAATCCCTACCGTGTTAATTTTTATAGACTAGTCCATACAAAACTTTTTGTTGGCTTAAAATGTGGAAATCACATGTGATTGTGAATTGTGGAATTGGGGAGAAGATTTCCTCATGTGAAATTATCTACGGTTTTCTTTAGATCAAAACTATTAAATATACTATCTCTCTTAATTATAACATTTAATTGCTCATGTATATGATTGGTGGGATATCGAATTAAAAGAGAGAGAGAAAAAAAAAACTCTATTTCTTTAAAGAAAAATGTTTATTTTTTAATAGTGACATGAGTCCATCTCCCTCACAAAATATCAAATAAATCTCAGCCTCACTGTAACTCTCCGTTATCATTTTGAAGCACTTAGCTTAATGACAATGCAATCGCATCTTCTAGTGGGACCCATCTCCATCACCACTCATTCTACCGCCGCTGATTCTTCCTACCTCTCTGCCGCGCCTCGCCGCCGGAGATATCCTCTCATCTCAGCAGCTTCCTCTTCTTCAGCTTCAGCTATCAACGGCGGCGGCGACCACTATACCGTACTCGGTGTCGCGCGTTCTGCGGATGCTGTTGAGATCAAACGCGCTTATCGTCTCCTCGCTCGTAAGGTATTCGAATTCGCTTCCTGATTTTTCGCTTTTGATGCGTAGTTGTAATTTTAGTTTAGTAGATTTGAACGAAGGTGTTATATTTTGCTTTGGAACTGTTTTTAACATTTTCTTCCTTTTGTTTAGAATCTAATTTGTAATATGGAGTAAACTTCTATGTGTTATTTTGCGGTGATTAGCATCGACACTTCTGATTGAAGGCATGTTAGTGTTCGACACTGACACGTCATTGCATTCAATCATGTCATTTTTTCAAATTACAACAGCCTATATGTGTCTGTGTCGATGTTTCATAGTGCATTGCCGCCTTTAATTTTTTACATTTTTCTCTATTATCGAGAACTTCTCAACTCTGAATTTGAAATGAAATCATTATCATTATCATTATGTTTGTTGTTACCGACATGGTAGGACACGGTTGGTAGATAACTGGATCACATAAGCATGTAGTCAGAGATTCGATCAGATTGGTGTGTATAGAAGAGCATCTGTTGAGAGATGTTAGACTCTTAGCAGCTCTAGGAATTAGTCTCTTGCTGCTGGCTGAGGATATTTGAGTTTACCTGAAAAAGTTATTGTTGTTGTTGTTGGAGAATGATTTTTGTTTATGTTGGAGAGAAGTAAGTAGCGTTTCATCGTAAGATTAGCATTTTTGTTCCTCCTTTTTCCGTAAATAACTGGATGGACCTAGGTTTTCTGTGCTTCTTCAGAGTTCTGATTTTAAGTTTAAACTCGTTACATTTATGGCTTTGCATGGTTTGATTCTAAATAAACAACCAAACTGTTATAAAACTAGATTTTCTAATCTGTTTTCAAGCTGCACAGCATGAAATGGTTTAATTACTTGAATTGTTACGAGAAAATAAGCCATTGTTTGTTTAACTTAACTTGTTTTCATTAAAAATAAAACCTATAATTTATCATTCCGCTGCTACTTAACTCATCATCCATTTTCTTCTTATGACACCACCGAATGCAACATAGCAGTATACAAACCTACATCATAAATTTGCTAACCTTGTGTCCTTTTTTGCAATTTAAGTATACAAACCTACATTAATTTTGTCGCATTTAAAAATATAACTAGAAAATATAATTTAAATAAAATAACTTGTAAAGTCAAATTCTATAAAAGGTCGTGTTAGTAATGGTGTAATGTAACAAATCAGTTTGGTTCGATTTTTGCAATATTGTATTTCACGAAATCTGAATTAAACAAAATCAATGAACTCATTAGTACTATTAGGGCTGTTGTTAGTTGTTACTAACATGGTGGGACATGGTTGGTTGGAGATTGATCTAGATCGCAGCATATAGAAGATCATTTGTTGAGAGATTTTAACCTCTTACATGAATCTCAGTACCTCTAGGAATTAGTCTCTAGGTGCGGGCTAGGATTCTTTAGTTTACATAAAATAGTTATTGCTGTTGTCATTGGAGAATGATTTTTGCTTATGTTGGAAAGAAGTAGCATTTCATCCTATGACGAACATTGTTGTTCCTCCTTTTGCCTAAATAACTGGATGGGACCTAGATTTTCTTGTGCTTCTGACTTCTGATTTTAAGTTTAAACTTCTTATTACATTGAAGGCTATGCATGGTTTGATTCAAAATAAAAACCGGACTTTGTAACCTATTTTCAAATTGCACAACTTAAAATGGTTTAGCTACTTGAATTGTTATGGCAAAACTGATGTTGGGGTTTGGTTAACCGATTTTCATTTAAACCTATAATATATCATTTGGTTGCTGAACTCGCCATCAATTTTCAATGCAAACAACGAACAAAATGGCTGTGTCATTGTTCATTAATGGTTTTCACAGTGTTGCTTACTGGCCCACCAAACAATGTCTGATCTGCTGATGGAGCTTTGAAGATAGATAATGAAATCGATGAACCTAAGCTACATTCTATGTGACTCTGCCTGATGGTGAAGTTTCTTGCTTGAATATTAGAGAATTGGAAGCATGAACAAATTTTTCATTGATGCTATGCTATTGATGGGATTCTTGTTGATGGATTATTCTTCTTTCCAAATGCCAAGAAGCTGCTCGTTGTTGTTAGTGTCTGCTTCTATCCTTTGCCATTGAGAGAACTAGCTACTCATTGCTAAATGAACAAGCTTAGGCAGAAATACGGAAGAACCGTTGATTTTAAGATTTAGATGGATGTTTGTTCTTCCTCTTCATTTGCAGACCAGTTTGGTTGAAGCCCTAGACTGATCCACTTGAGAATTTAATTTATGTAATTTGGCTTCTTTTTGGTTTAGTTGAGCTGTTTATAATTGAATTTTTTATTTTTTATTTATTTTTTCTGGTTTAGTTCACCATTATAGTGTTATTATGATTTGTGTTGCATCATACCTAGCATTCTTGCAACATACACATTTTTAATTTGAGTTTAATGAATATGCATTGTAAGTGTAAAATAGTTTTCACTTACATCCAATCATGATGATATTGACACGTAAGTACACTTTGTAACCACAATTTAAAGATAACTGCCAAATGATGGATTCTTATTGGATGCCAGTGTATTTGAATTTTCATGCTTAGTTTTTGAATCCTGTTTTTTCGCCTATAATATATATTTCAAGAGAGTATCTATGAATTTGGTTGTTTGCTTTAAAAATTAGCAAGTCTCTAATTTATCCCTAAACAAAAAGCTCACGACTATTATTTTACTGTGTGCAGTATCATCCTGATGTTTGCAAGGATTTAAATGCTGCTGAATCGTTCAAGAGTATCCGCCATGCTTATGAAGTGAGCAACCGTTATTCAACTTTTCTTGCTTTATGGAAATACATTTAAATAATTGTCTCGTAACAGGGATTAAATTTCATCTTTCTAGGGTATGAAAAAAGTTTTAGATTCTTTTATGGTAACCTTACTGTTATTTTGCAGTTTTGCTGGTTCGTTGATAATTTACCTATCATTGACATTTGAATAATAAGTGCTTTTGTTTGCCATCTGCATCGGATTTCAAATTTAAAATACAACTGTCATGAAATACAAACTTCTTTTTTCTACTAAGAATTTATTGTTATCATGAACTACTACTGAATCATCTCATGAAATTGCCAGAATTTCTACTGCATTAAAAGTTTGTCTTTTACAGTGTCCTTTAGAGCATATGTATTTTTGTAAGTACATTTATGATATGTATTTTTTATATCCTCAAACAGGTACTATCCAATGAAACAACAAGAGTTCAGTATGACCGGGAACTTCAATTCAGTCACAAGCCATACCAAGAAAAATGGAGTTACAACACCGAATTTGAAGATGAGGTAAGAAGATATAGGTGGGCTTACATGAGGAAGAAAATGCGTCGTGAAAGATACTGGGAACATTACAATGCCAACGAGGATTGCTACAACAGCAAAACAGATGATAAGGAGGATGAAGGAAATTTAGTTGAAAAAATGGGTTCATTTGTTGAAGTTCTTAGATCAACATTCTTGTCACTATTATTATTCCAAACATTAGGATCCCAGTTCTCCCTTACATTTAGCGGTCTGACAGCATTGTTTGATAGGAAATTAGATGCTGGCTATAAAGTTGGTTATGTAATAGCATGGATTTTGGGTGGGAGGGGTGGCATAATGCTAGCGTTGATCTTGTCATTTGCAAGTTGGGTTTGTGGGAAAACCAGTAGTAGTGTGGTTGCACTATTTATGGTAGCCATGTGGGTTGGCTCATCCCTTTCAAGTTATGCACCAATTCCCCAAGGTGCTCTGTTAACTCTAATCTACATGTCCATTAAGCTGCAATCTGACCAAATATAAAGACCATGCCTCTGCCAGCATTTCTTACTTCTGAATTTGTATGATGTTAATATTCTTTTCTATTGTGGACGTGTTTGTACATTATAATACATTCCAGTAAATAAATGTAAATAAATAAATTCTAGCCATTTGCTGGTGATAGATAATAAAGTGCGAAATGGTTAATGGGGTGTGGAATATAAAAATTTCAGTTATGTAGCAGGCTATGCATCTTGCAGATATGTTGTGTGAGCTGCATAGGAGATGGATCATGAAAATGAGACATAAAAGACTGAAATTGTTATGCAAAATTATTCCTAGAATCCTTGAAGATGTTCTGTTCGTATTAACCTACCAAGAAATACCAGGGAAAAAAAAGAAGGAAAACAAACGAATTACAAGTTCCAAAGATACCTCCCACTGGTAGTGTGATCTGTTTTATATATTGTGTTGCTAAGATACCTCCCACTAGTAGTGTGATCTGTTTTATATATTGTGTTGCTGTATTTCGTTTCCCTTTTGAGGGATCATAGCGGGATATCTGAAAACTTTTTCATTAGCTGATCAAAGCTTGGTTTTTTCTTCATATTTTTTGTCAAACATTTGCTTATGCTGTTGGAGTCATTGGTTGGTTGAGCAACAAACATGAAACTTAGAAGTGAATTAGAAAGGATTCAATTCAGTGTACATCGCAATATTGGAATACCATATGTTGTTTTGCCACTATACACATGTAACAAGACAAAAGAAGGTAGTTGCAATATTGCAATGACAACTGAAAGTATACCTTCTTATCACTTTTAAATTTCATGTCAGTTCCTCGACCAACAACTCCAAACACATAAGAAAACATTTGACAACCAATATGAAGATAGAACTAATTTACATCAATTGATGGAATTTTTTCGTGTATATTGTTAAAAAGACAAAAACAACCCAAAAAAACATGTCTCGAGCTCTACTTTGTTGGAATTTTTTTTCTTCATATAACATGTTAAAAGATAAAACATCCAACATGAACATTGTTGTAGGCTAAGAACAATTCGCTTATGCGAATTCAAGCTCTATTTAACTACCTTTGTCAAAATTTTGATTTAGCTAGACCCCTCTCAAGTAAAAACAAATAGTAACAAGGCTAATTTTTTTTTATACAAAATTACATTTTTAATCCATTAACTTAATTTTAGCTAACAGTTTGGTCATTTATCTTCTTTTTTTTTCATTTCAATTTTGTCTCTTTGGTATATTTTATACGGATTTTCAACCTTAAAATCTAACATTCTTATGCAAACATAGATGAAGACCGTATATTTGAAAATTGAAAGACTATATGAAAATAAAACCATGAATTTGAAGCTTGAAAATTCATATGTAAATAGACTAAAAGGACAAAATTAAAATGAAAAAAAGATAAAAGACTAAAGTGTTACCTAAAATTAAGTTAAGAGACTAAAAGTGTAATTTTGTCATTCTTTTACGTAGATTTTCTCCTTCCCTTTTTACCTAAACTCTATTTATTTTCTCATATGTTAATCTTATCGTACAAAGAGCAATTTACTAGCGTCCACATTCCCAGTATATCGAAAGTATATGTATTTTATAATTTCAAATTTCTTTGTGAAGTTCCTAAAAAAAAATTCTTTTGAAGTTTCTTCAAAAAAAATAGAAAATCAAAGTCACCTTAAAGCAAAAAATTGTTTCCACCAAAAGAACAATGTTAGATAAAAAAAACAAGTTGATAACGGTCACGTTAAAAAACAACGTTGATTTTAATATAAAAACAAGGTTTTCACACAAAAAATATTATATAAAGTAAATTACATAATACCCATTTATCAAAATGGTGTTTATTAAAGACACAAAGTAGTTTTTTAGTAAAAAGTAAGAGTAGATTTGCTGATTTACTAATTTTGTCAAATACATTAAAAACAAAGATAGTGAACAAGCGAATGAACGAACCTTTTTGTGAAATTTGGTGAGTAAACTTCTCCGGAATAGTGTCAAATTCTCATGAAAGAGAAGAGAAAGAAGCACCAACCAAGAACACCAATATTATTTGCCAATAAGAACAACATACACCAATCTGTCGTATGGAGATTTTTTTGTCATTTATGGTTCAAACTTGTTTATCACCTAGCTTCACTCTAAAAAACAACATTTTACTCACCTAGCTTCTTGAAACAATTGGAGAAGAGATGAAGAAATATATGAGATTGTTGCTTATGTTAATGTTATATATGTTTATTGGTAACCTGTAACAAACTAAAAACACTACAAAACTAAATTTATAGTACAGTAACCGATCGAATCGGGTACTATTTAGTTATTAAATGTAACAAACTTTCGAAGATGTAATAAAAAAAATGGTCTTGGTTGGTTGCTCCTAATTCACGGTGAATTAAGTTGGCCAAGTATTTTGTTTTATTTTATTGGTTGAATTTGCATATTTGTAGTTAATTTGTTATACGACTTATGACGTTGTGCAAGTGCTTATTCCTTTAATAAAGTTTTCCTCTAATGCATGTGTGTTTTTCTTTTTCAAAATGAAATAAAATTAACAAAACTATCCTTTAATAGTAAGTGAATGAAAATGAGACATAAAAGATGAAATTGTTATGCAAAATAATTACTAGAATTCTACAAGATGTTATGTTCTTATTAACCTTTGATACCAAGAAAAAAAAGAAGGAAAACGAAACTCTGATATTTACGAAATTTTTGTCCCATACATTGGTGATGAAAATAAACAAAAGAATTACTCCATCCGTTCTTAAATATAAACAAATTTTACTTTTTAGGTTCATTCAATTAATGATGTATGTAGTCCATAATATGAACCACATACATCATTAATTGAAATGAACCTAAAAAGTAAAATTTGCTTATATTTTGGAATGGAGGGATACAAATTTCTGCAAACTATGAACTCTTAAGAGTTCTGTAGTTGGACATGATCATTTGTGGACCTCAAATTTTTCCAAAGATACCTCCCACTGGCCATGTCAACTAATACCCAAAATCCATTCTTAATCATCTGAAACCAAAGTAACATTTCTAGTTAGTACAAAAAAGGAAAAGAGAGGTAAATACAAAATATGATGTTGAATTGTATAAAGAAAATGTGGAATCGGGAATACCTTGATGAAACTGAAATGATCCTTGTTTGATGAGGATTTATCGTTGTGGTCGTAAGCTGCGAAGTCAATCTCCGGTGTGGTGGAGCTCACGGTGGTCCACGCAATATAAGCGGCCAACACGGCTGAGAAAAAGATCAAGAGGAACCTAAGAGGACACATTTCTTCCAATCCAAGGCAACAAATTGATGAAAAGTAAAGCAACAAATTCAAGAACTGTTTCGTAGAATATATGTTATGAGATAGTACTATAGAATGTTAAGGTTTGAGTTGGTTTTATATGATCTATTAAAGGAATAAGTAAAAACAAGGAAAAACGCGTTGCTTATGTCTTTGTCCTTCTTTTTGACTTTTCTTTGAGTTTAAAATGTTGACCTTAAGATACATAAGTTGCAACTACATTGTACATTGTCAAAGATGATGACTCTTTCTCTTTACAAAATGTTGGATTGTGTCAATTGATATTGATCAAAAAGTATAATAAGTCAAAAATATTAAAATTGCAGATATAAGGATCTATTGTATTATATAGATTATATGCAAATGTAAATGAGATATTAAATCAAAATTATAAAAGTATAATAAATAGTTTTCAGTAATGCTTTCTAATTTTGTTAGGATTTTGACCCGTTCTATTTTTTATTTGAAGAAGTTAGATCTCAAGCCAATACTATCAGACCAACCCAAGTGAGTTAATCTAAACAATGATATTATTTCTTTTGAAGGAAAAAAAAAAGTGAGTTGAGCAATGATAGACTATCGTTTCTTTGGTTCAACGGATGAAAGGAGAGGCGTGGGATTTTAATTAAGGAAGGGAAAATTTTGTACATTCAAGTAATTAAAAGTAAAAAAATTAAATAACAAAATATTTCTACATTTAACTCATTAACTTGTGTCTTAAGGATACAAGTTAACATTTCTTAAATAAAAATTCTTCTTTAAATTTGTTAACAAACACTCTTAAAACACTTTTAACATTTCCTTAACCGTTTAAAGGACATAAATGAATCAATGCTGCCACTTATTATACATGACAATGAGACATACATGACTCAATGTTGCCCCTATTCTACATGACAATATGCAACACAACAATCACTCACTCTTCATTTTGGAACCCCGTTTTTTCATGTTGGCAAGTGTGCTACTACACGGCGGAATGCACTTCAATAAGTATAGTCCCTATATATAGGTCGTGGTAAATGTACTGCATAGAGCCGGATTCATTTTCCTATTTTTTTTCTTTCTTTTTTGAGGGGCTTTTTCTCTCTAAATTATTAAAATATGAATAATCAAAATTGCAGATGGAATCTATGTGTTTTTTTTATTTTTATGAAAAATGGTATTTATATAACCATTTTATAATAATTTTTGGACAATATTCTTTCTTATACTCACATTATATTATATTTTTACTATCTCTTTTTTTTTAAATTGTTTTTTTATCAATAAAGATATAAACAAATAAAGTTGTCACAAAAATTCTTATCAATTGGTTCTTCAAATATCATTACTCTTTTCTTTTGAAGTGCATGTCGGCACTTAGCATGCATCCCTCAAGAAATTTATGAACTCTTTTCAATATGCCACGTTGAATTGATTCAGTTAGACACCTAGCTTTATTTGCAAAATTAGTCTTTTAACTATTTAAACAATGTTTTGTCAACAAAAAAAAAACTATTTAAACAATGTCATAAGTTGGTTTATTATATATTTTAACTATTTAGACACCTATTCTTCAAAAAAAATAATTTAGACACCTAGCTTAGTTAAATACATGTAGTCTTGTAAATACCCTTAAATTGATCATCTAAGTTTATAAATGAAACTGCAAACATATAAGTGGAATAAACGGATGTGTTGGGGTTCGAACCCCGATCATATCGTTCAGACTAATAATTTTAAATTTTTTACCAATTGAATTAGGATTTATGGACCCCATTTTACAATTATAAATCCTATAATATTTGAAAGTTGCTTCTGATAATCCTTGTTAACTTTTTTTTTTTAAGGAATCCTTGTTATTTTAGTTTTTAGTTTCTTTATGTATTTATGCATGTTAGAATAGGTCCCATATTATATTAATTTTAGTCACTCAAATAAGGACTATAATAAAGTTATATTATTTCAACATCATAATATAAATAGGTATGTGTTTGCAAAAAATAAAATAAAAAAGTATGTTATTTGAACAATCATTTGTTGGATTACTTATGAGACAACTAAATATATAAAAAGTGTAAGTATTGACATAAAAATCAAAACAACATTGAAAGAGTAAAATTACAATTAAAGTATAAGAGAGAGTTCTTCTAAATATTGTAACAAAATGATAAGAATCGTCCAAAGTTAACCTCTTATGTAAAGAATGAACATATGATTAATGAGTAAACCCTCATTTGCGTCCCTGAAAGTGATACTCGCTATCACATCAATCCCTAAATCAAATAAAATTATCAAAAACTCCCTCGTTGTTTGATTCGTTGGTCAAATTCATCCTAAACGTTAACAAGGTGTTGACGTGTCTGTTACATTTACCACTTCAGATGCTTATGTGTCACTTCCAGATTGGCAAGGGACCAAAATGAATACATAATTTTTTATTTTAAATTAAAAAAAAAAACTAAAAACCAGTAGATTCCTTCTTTCAAATTTGTACCCAAAAACTTCATCCCTTTCAACCCCAAAATTTTCTGTTTGAGATTTCTCTCTTTGTCTTAATGGTTCCAAAATCAAAATAAGGTTTCTCTTAACCCGTGTAAATGTGACCCTATTTCTTGAAAATTAGAGTCAACTGCTTTGTATTCTGATAGAACGATCTGGATCCTGGTCGTAGTTTGCTGCTACCAACTTTGGGCTGAGATGAACTTCTTCAACAGTGGCACTAACTCTGTAGAACAAATTTGAGAAGAAAAACAAATCCAAAAAGAAGAGAGAAAGAAAGTAAAGAGAAATAACCAAACTCAGAAACAAAATTGGGACAAAAACAATCTCAAAAAAACTACAAATGTATGCATGCGGTTTCTTCTTCTCCTCTTTCCATTCCAACACCTTATCCTCCACATTGTTATGAGCACCAAAAAAATCATAGATCTGATATACAATTTTTAATCAAAGAGATTAATGTAACCCATAAAAATAACACTAACTCCACTACCCTCCCTGCAACCATTAATTTCCAAAATAAACAACCTTTTAATTCTAATTTTATGTTCCTTCTTTCTTCTCTTTCTTTAATGAACATAACTTGTGTGGAGCCGACTTGTGATTGAGTTTGAGGTTGCACATTGATTGAAAATAAGATGGAAAAGTGGAGAATGATGAACAAAGATGATGTTAGGCTTAGCGAGTGAGTGGAAGCTGAGTAAGAGAGATGGGTGTAGCTATTTGAAAATGAAAATAATGGTTTAATTCGCTTGATTTGTTAGAATGGTGTTAAGAGGGGATTTTAATTTGAGAAGGTTTTTGTTTTAATGGGTCTGGATGATTGCATTTTTCCCTAATTTAGATTAATGCATATTTTCTAGGTTTTGAAAAGGAAAGGAACATAAAAGTACTGATCTTGAGTGTTTGGATATGAAATTTAGTATTTTGTTGTTGTTTTGTTGAGTATGATAATGCTTGATCGAGGTTTGAGAGAGGAGGATGAAGATGAAGATTGAAGTTTGTTCATCTTTACCCAGAAAATGAAAGACTTATTCTATTCATTTCGGCCCCTAGACTATGTGGACATCCCACTAAGCATCTGATGTGGAAAAAAATTGGGACACATCACCAAAGTTAACACCAAGTTAACGTTTTGGACTTATTTGACTAATGGAACTAACATTGTAGAAGTGTTTAATAATTTTCGTTGATCCAAGGACGTGTGCAATAGCGAGCGACACTTTCAGAGATAAAAATAGGGTTTACTAAAAACTAAAACAAATTTGTAAAAAAAAAAAAAAAAAAAAGACCAAATTAAACACTGATTGGCTAAATTAAAATATGAGTATAAACCAGAGAACATCATGGATGACTCATGAAACAAGAACGGATCATTCCCCCAAAAAAATTGACCAATCAAAATTATATTTTTTTTGCATAATACATAGAGGTTTATTATGAAATGAGAAATGTTAACAAGTGCTCTTAGGACATTAGTTAAGAAGATGACATTAGTTAAGAAGATAAAAAAACATTTTTTGTTTTGAAAATGGTGTATTCAATGCATCGAAACTTTAAAATGTAACTTTTTCTACTTTTTTTTTTGACAAAAAAATGAGTACTTAAAATTTATCAATTATTTCTATTTGTGTATCTTTAACAAGTGCCCTTGTTAGCAAGACCCTTATGAAATACTCCCTCAATTTCTTTTCTTTTGATGTTTTAGAACTTCAACTATATTCCAAAACTTTTGATGTTTTAGTGAATTTATTATTGCTTTCTCAAGTTTACCCTTGTTGGAAAACACCATAAACTATTAAAGTAGTTGTGACCTTTGATTCATCACATGTGAATTTAGTGATAAATATGGACATTTTAGTTAAAAACGCACAAATATTTATATACTTTAATTACTCCTTAAAACTTGTGGCAAGAGCTAAAACATCAAAAGAAAAGAAATGGAGGGAGTATATGTTTGTGAAAATGCATGGAGGTCTACATTATTCTCGGATGAATCAGAAGTAATTTATCCCTAATAATAAATAGGATTCGATTCTGGAACGAAGAAAATATTGATCACTTGTTGAATGAAAAGAGATGAAGAAATTTAATATTCTTGAGACGAAAATGGTAACTACTTGTAGAAATAAAGATGAAAAAATGAGATTTTTCTTTGATAGAGATAAATTACACTCAATTTATCCAGGAGTAATGTATAAAATACCAAATACCTGCATCCCTTTTTTTCACGATATATAATGTTTTCCATACTTTAAATACAACGAAGTATTGAAGCCCAAAATTAGTTGCTCTTCAAAAGAACACCATATAATATCCTCAAATTGTTGATCTAACCGTGCTTGGATGAAATGGTTCAAATCTTAAAAATAAATTTTGAATTTGAAATTCAACCTTTAGAATACAACATTAAGTATATGTTTGTTAATGCGGTGAGTGAGACCGCACGTTTGATCGAAGCTTCAATTTGTAGCTTACCTATTTTTGCATTGATATTGCATTTGGACGCTAAAAACATTGCCAAAACGTGAAACCAAACATATAATAAAACACCTACAATGAATTTATGATCTTATCCAATTTGAGGAATTAACTTGTACATTCGCACACACATATGCTAATATGTTTACTTTAAACGATTTTATATATAAAAAAAGGTTTAATTAACAAAAATTGATGTATTTAGTTCAAAATTTTGATTAATTGATTTAACTACATCTTATACATACTCTCTCCATTCCATGTTCAAAAAGAATAATTGATTAATGTCAAATGTAACCGGGCTGGTTGTTAGCATGACTGTTGGATTTGGAGCATTTCCTTGAGAAGATGACGCAAGTTGGAAAAGAACATCTTGGGAAACCAAAACCTATTATCTGTTTGTCTTGGGACAGAGTAGTGTGGGAATGGATCTAAGCTAGTCCTAGCAGTAGCTGTGTCATATGCATGCAATTACACTTTTGGATAACGTACCAAAAAACATGTCACGACAATGTTTTTAATGTTATGATGTGATTAATTAGTGGTACTATATGGGAATCGCGTTGGATTCACGTTATTCAACAAAACCAATTTATTTTTGCATATATATAGTCATTTAGTAGGTGGTATTGGAGCAACCCACATTTTCCTTTGCCAATTTTATGCTCTACTCTTTGAGACTAGTACTGAAAAAATGCTGGTTGAGGGTGAGTTTTCAGAATTCATATATGCTTTCTAGTGTCTAGTGGGTGTTATGAAAGCACCCTCTAACCATATTTAAGCATCATATTCTGTTGCAGTCCTCACCTATGATTCTTTCTGATCAAAGCATGTTGATATGAGTACTTGTGTTGTTTCTGTCATATTTACAAATAACAAGGATTTGCTTTTTATTAATTGAATTAGATTCCTTTGTTTGGGAATTCAATTCTTATTCTCCCTTAGTTTTTGGGGGTTCTTAAAGCTTGTGACTCCGTTGCAGGAATTCCACTCACTTGTTTCACATTGTTTTTTTAAGCTTGGTTCAGCATTTCCCTCTACATTTCTTGGTATGTTTTCTCAATCTCTTGCATTTTAAATGTTCAACAAATTTTGTTGCTTTAGTTTCTATCTTTTCTCAAGTTTATGTGGTTGGAAACAAGTAATTCAACTAGAGAATATATATGTGTTGCTCTTTGCATCATGATCTTAGTAGTTAGTATATAACTTCTTATTTGTGACAAATACAAGTAGTATTCAATTAACTTGATAATGATCTTAGTTTGACTTTTTTTTAGATAAATGTTAGTAGTAAATTAATGGTTCTTATAAATTCTAAAAATTTGAACCCTAAATTTTTAATGAGAATTTTTTATAGACAAATGCTGTTAAATTAATGGATTAGATGAGCTTTCGGAATTTGAATCTTAGAACTTGTTAAAGGTTCCTCATCTTTGCATTGCATATTTTGCTTAGAATCTCTTGATGGAAGATAACTGAAAAGACTGTGTGTTGATTTCAATAGTCTAGATCGGGACATGAATTGATGAATTATCTACCTTTTATCTTCTTGTAGTTTGCACCTCCATCTCACACCATTAATTCACATTATAAATTTAATGGAGATGTACTATACTGCACCAAATTACCAAACTTTTGACTCTTTCAAAGTCGGTTAGTAAATAGATTGGCCTAATGAAAATGTGGTCAAACTATTTTTATGAGAATGATTCGTGTCCTATTATTATTCGATTGGTGAAAATGATACCACACTGACGTGTACTTGAACTGATTGGATATGTGTAAGGAATGGATAACATAAGAATCAATCACAAATAAACTTGTGAAAATAAAATAAGCACGTTTATGACTTTATTTATTTCATCTTGTACTATCAATTTGAGTAATTGAAGTAGTGAATGCTATGCTGGATTAGCATACTCTTTTCACACAATCAAATGTCACTTAAGAGTTACTAAAACTATTTCTTAAAATAATATTGTGCACACAGCTTGTCAGCAAAAAATAAAAGAAGAACATGTTAACTGGGGGAGGTTCATATATATTTAGGTACTATAACAGAAATAGGAAAAAATAAGGGTCATCAGATATGCAAATTAGTACTGCCCAATGAGGGAATGTGGAGGGCAAAGTACTTGGAAAATAAATAATTTTATAAAGTTTGACATTGCCACATGTTTGTACTTGGCAGATGAACCTGTAATTAAGTAGTATAGTTTTAATTAACTTTTAAGTTCATGTCACATGCACCTCTTTAAGTTTTAGGTTGGGAAATGTAAGAAAGCTTATGGTTGTAATTCAGAAACATAAATCAATTTTATTTTTTTTAAATAGTACATCAAAATTTTGATGTCAAATACAGTATTATTTGGTTCTTGTGTATTTTTAAATGTAACTTGTAGATGATAAAAATTGAGCGTAAGATAGAGATAAACATATACGGTATCACAATTTGTTTACATTCATTTATTTTTGAAAACTGGGTATCCGGCTTAAAGAGCGACTAATTTGATAGGTTCACTCTTATCATTTACTTTCCGAAACTTCATTTAAAGTCATAGCAAAGTTTTATATAGATTAGTCCACCAAAATTGGTACCGGAGAATTAAACCTAAGATCTTGAAAGAGCCAATTTTAAGGTCTCAAACCAATACTATTAGACCAACATAAGAGAATTAATCTATGTTTATATCATGATGTTCAAATAACACAACTCTAGTTTAATCCTTATTTGAGTGACTAAAACTAATATAATCTACAAAGTATAGGATCTAATTCTAGCATGCATAAATATATAAAGAAACTAAATGGAGTAACAAAGATAAGTCACAAGCAACTTTTAAATATTATATAAGATTTAATAATTGTAAAATGGGTATTACTCAATCCTAACGTGGCATGAAATCATGATCCGCATAATAAGCCATGGGACATGTATATTTGTAAAATAGTAACTAATGTTCATACACATAACATATGTGGCCTCTTATCAACAACTACAAAGTTATGGATACAATGGATTTACCTCATGCGTAAGAATAGGACTATTTAACATTTTAACTACACTACACTACACTATAGCCATGTCGTTGTTCCATAGTTCATACCTCACCTGAATCATACCTCTTCACATAATTTTATAGCCATTAGAACCAAATGATTCCCACAATTTCCATTTAGATACAGATTCCAAACCATTTGAAACTGAAAAGGTGTTTTTCATAAGATTCTTTTTTTGTTGTATTAGCAAATATTTGACCCAATAGTATCACATAACGTGTCATATTTTCAATATAAAAGACAAGGTGTTTGGCTACACATTTCATTCAAAAGCTGGTTAAGGTAATGTTTTAATTAAGGTTTTCTGAAATTGTTACATGCTTGATTTCTGTGACAATTTTTGTGATTTGAAAGAAGCTAGAACACAAAACAGGTGACATTGCAATTGCAATTTCTACTATTAATGTCACCACAAAATATAATTGCAAATAAAATATATTTAGCCTTTTTGAGAGGATTTTTATGTTTTTAATTTTGTTATCATCCTAATCTTTTTATGATTAATTGGTGACAATGATACACATGGCATGGCACATTGATGGCTCTAGCTTATCCTTTTTGTATTTTATGAGACATACCATACTTTTACTAGTTTATATTTGTTGACATTGACTATGGCTGCTATTGTGTATTGATATAAATATTGTTAAAGATGGATCTGTTTTCATCAAGAAGAAATTTCTATTCTATAGTCTCAATATTAATTTACAGTGACACTGCAAGATCTATTTTCCGCGTCTCTTTTGATAAAAGGTTGAATATTGTGTTAGGTTATTCTAGTTGGCAAAGGGAAAAATGAATGCACTAGCAGCTACAAACAGGAATTTCAAGTTGGCTTCTAGGCTTTTGGGATTGGATTCCAAGCTTGAGAAAAGTTTACTCATTCCATTCAGGGAAATCAAGGTAAACAAACAAAACTGTTTCTCGTTGTTGTAGCAAATTTGTTTACTAGGCTTGTTTTGTATGTTCTGTTTCATGTCGTTATGGTTTTTTGAATGATGGTGTTCTGAAAATTCAGGTTGAATGTACCATTCCTAAGGATGACGGCACGTTGCAATCATATATTGGGTTCAGGGTTCAACATGATAATGCTAGAGGTCCTATGAAAGGAGGAATCAGATACCATCCTGAGGTTATTTATATTCTAACACTAAAAAAACTTAATTACTAAGTGGCATGGCATAGTGACAATGCTATCTCGATCCACTGAGATTCAGTTTTGTCACTTCTATTCGTCCTATACGAAAAAACATCAATTACTAAGTACTAAATGATTCGTATATGGTTGTTTGCGTTATAGATAAACTTGATGGTTCGTATTACAAATTCAAATGAACTGGTCTTTGGAACTGTTATGTGTGTTTTTAGGCTCAAAGTTCTGAATATGAATTGTTTATTGGAATGATTAGGTTGATCCAGATGAAGTGAATGCTTTAGCGCAACTAATGACATGGAAAACAGCTGTAGCAAATATACCATATGGTGGTGCCAAAGGAGGGATAGGGTGTAACCCTTCAGAATTAAGTATATCTGAGTTAGAAAGACTTACCAGAGTTTTTACTCAGAAAATTCATGATCTAATTGGAACTCACATGGATGTTCCTGCACCTGATATGGGAACAGGACCACAGGTTAGTTAGTAAACAGACTTGGAAACTTCTAAAAGCTTGGTGTTGTGGTCGCAATTGCAGTTGGGAACCTTGATAATACTTTGGATTGTGTAACTTTTATATATGATTGACGTAAATATGGACCAATATGATTTTTGGAATTCAACATTATCTTACTGTGTGATATGAATGCAGACCATGGCATGGATACTAGATGAATATTCCAAATTTCACGGCTACTCGCCCGCAGTGGTGACTGGAAAACCTATAGTAAGTAATTGTTTGCATTTCGAATTTCATTTAACTGAGAACAAACCATGCTTAATAAACCATTCACTTTTCTAAATTTGTTTCCTTTGTCAAACTAGGATCTTGGTGGATCTTTAGGTAGAGACGCAGCTACAGGAAGAGGAGTCATGTTTGCAGCTGAGGCTTTGCTTAATGAGTATGGGAAGAGTATATCTGGACAACGGTTCGTCATTCAGGTAATTTTTAAGCCTTTCATTTAAGAACTTCTTCAAAAGTTTTTGGATTTAGTATTTTGATACCGTATTGTGTATATGTTCAGGGTTTTGGAAATGTAGGGTCTTGGGCTGCACAATTAATTGATGAGAAAGGCGGAAAAATTGTTGCTGTGAGTGACATAACTGGAGCCATAAAGAACAGCAAAGGTCTTGACATCCCTAGCCTACTCAAGCATACCAAAGAGCAAAAGGGAGTAAAAGGATTCCATGGTGGTGACTCATTTGATTCTAACTCAATATTGCTTGAAGATTGTGATGTTCTAATCCCAGCAGCTCTTGGAGGTGTCATCAATAGGTGCTTTTCTTTTTTATAAATTACAAAAAAACTATTTTAGCGTTGGTTTTCTATTCTAGAATTAAATTATAACAAAGGAAATATCTAAGGCTAATTCTATTTTGTTATTCTTTTGGTATGGTTGAAGGGAAAATGCAAATGAAATTAAGGCAAAATTTATTGTTGAAGCAGCCAATCACCCAACTGACCCTGATGCTGATGAGGTTGGTTTTATATTTTTTCTCTTTCCTTCTCTTTCTCAGACAGGTTTAGAAAGATCAAAGAAATCAATGTACCGTTATTAATTACCTTCCTAACTTGCAGATTCTAAAGAAAAAAGGTGTTGTGATTCTCCCAGACATTTATGCAAATTCAGGAGGTGTTACAGTTAGCTACTTTGAGTGGGTTCAGGTAACTATTATATTTGTATAATTAAACTCTGATTTCATATGGATGCTTCTGTATGCGTAAGACTTATAACTTACGTAGTACCAATACTTCATATTGAAGGCTAATTGGCACGGCACCGTTACCTATTGCTACACTCGATCACTTCCATTTTTTAAAATTATTACTGGTATCTATGTGTTGATGCCGTGTTCAATGTCCTTGTTTGTTCAAGTGTTTAGTAGCTTATGACTCAATTAATCTAATATGTGTTGCTTTTATGTGATATACATAGAACATCCAAGGGTTTATGTGGGATGAGGAGAAAGTGAACAATGAGCTAAAAAACTACATGAACAGGGGTTTCAAAGATGTGAAAGACATGTGCAAAACTCATGAATGTGATCTTCGAATGGGAGCCTTCAGTTTGGGAGTTAACCGTGTGGCAAGGGCTACTGTCCTTAGAGGTTGGGAAGCTTGAGATCTTGTCGTTGCTGAATAAAATAGAGCTTTTAGTCTCAGCTGCACTTATTCTTGCTGTCAAAGTTTTTGTTGCTTTCATGTGTTGAGTGAATCAGTGAACTGTGTTTTCACCTTAGATTTTATCACAGATTAAAGATGAGGGTTCCATGTACTATTCTTGGATTAACATTCCATTTGCTTAATGAGTTAGAATCTACTTGTTTTTACTCCATCTATAAGCCTTAAAATACATAATACTAGGGACTTTGATCCTCTGTGGCTACGCAGCTCGGTCTGGCTGAAAATCCACAGTTTCATGAACCAATGACCGATGTTTAGTTGGTTCGAGCTACAGGCATGGGTATAGAGAATCCATGTTAAAAACTAGATAGGTGGTTCTCTGCCATCTCCATAAGATCTCAATGGTGTAGAAAGAAGAGAAAGCCAGAGATGTGGTAAAAAAGAGACAAAAATGTCTAAAAATTAACATGAAAGGACTTGTATTGAAGGAGACAAAAATGTCTAAAATTAACATGAAAGGACTTGTACAACATTGAAATTGAAAAAAGAAAAAAAAAACTTCATGAAAATCAAAAATTAAGTATAATAGAATTAAGAGCTACATCTTTTTTATAAATAAAAATTTCTTAATATTTGAATACTTGCTGGTAGAGGAAATATTTGAATACTTATCACCATCCTAAAAAGCAAATTGTGAATGTGAATAGATTTGCATGAAGTGAATATTCAATCCTACATTTCTTAAACTTTAAGAACGGCAAATTTAAAGGCCGATGATTTGAGAATAAAATTTTCAGACGTGTTGCGTTAGGTGACTTAGAAGTTAAAATTCATCTAGTACGAACTTGTTCATTCTCCTTTTAGAACTGTCAATTTTCACCAAAAAACTATTGTACTTAGTTGGCTGAATAAGCAGAATTAACAAGTTCATTCTAGATTGTATTGCATTATCGTCTAATATTACTGAGAGTTTAAATTTAAACACTTAAATCAAAGTTCTTCTAACTAACAACATGGAAAAATGGACCAAATCATAAAAGAAATGGTCAAACAGACTTTGGGCGGTGAATAATGTGTATCACAATTCGGCGAAACACTATTATAGTGTTTTAAAAATAATTTCCAGAGTTGGATGTGTAAGCTTCAAAATCAAACCACAGATTTAGATGGAAAGCAAACTTAATCTACCCTATCATACCCTGCCATGGTGATAAGTTAACATATGACAATATAAGCAACACTCAAACGTAACCATTCAGTTTCACAAGTTAAATAAAAAGTCAATTCAACACCAAATCTTCAATCGTAACCCTATGTGATCGATCATCCAAACAAAACGATTGAAATACAGACAACTAATATTACATAAAATTGGTATTTCCCTAGAATCTGCCCCTTCCCCTGAAACCACCACCACGTCCACCTCTAGGAGGACCTCTTCCACCCCTTGGGGGACCCCTTCCACGAAAACCACCACCTCCACGACCACCACCTCTACCAAAACCGCCACCTCCACGGCCTCCACCTCTACCACCTGATGCTTGTCCCCTGCAATAATAATCAGTCAGTTATGTTAACTTCAATTTCTTCAAACCATTTTAATACCCTTTCAAAAGCCAACAAATTGTTCCACGCAAAGATCCAACCGGAAATGTGAAAATATATAAAACTAACAACATCATTTTGGGACAGTGCAAGACATCTACATTCTAGCATGTATTTGTATATAGCTAAGATCAAAAAACTAATTTTGTCTTCATCACTTCTCAGTGATGCATTACCCCCTCCCCCTCTTTTTTATCTGCAAGTGAACCAAAAGGAACTCTGTTTCCTTTATTTCCATTCGACCATAGATATAGCCTAGGTAGTGCTTATAATACTGGCTAGTTTTTTAGACAATGTGAGACTCTGAACACCCCCTCACACTTACAATTAGACATCTGTAGTATGGACTAATGTGTGTTGGATAACAAGGATCTCAACAACCATAACACTAAGTATCATTTAGACAAACAAAAAAGTATATCATAACAGATGGCATCAAGACAAAAGGTCATAATCATTTTCAATAAAATAAAACAGCTGCACAAGCAATTATTACTTTAGGTTATAATAGAAGCGCAGCATGCTCACAACGAAACAAGCACAACTTTTAACAACGCCATGCCTCAGATTAGAGAATAATGTCACAGATATAAAACACAGCTACAAAATTTGAAATATAAAGCAGCTCTCACATTTTTCACAAGGTTAACATAACAGTAATGATGCATGAATAGCAAACATGCTATGAGATGCAACACAATACACCAACATAGAAATCAAACAATAGTTCAAGGGTTATAAGAAATACAAAACAAACATTTCAGAAACATAAACAGAAATTAATTGAAAAAATCTTTATCTTAAACTACTTTTCAGTGTCCATTTAACATCCACTGTATAATATACTAAGATAGATTAATTTTAAAGCAGTAAGAAGCAATGAGAACATACTTAGGCTGAGGAAGAAATCTTGCAAGAGGCAAGAGTTTCCTAGGGTCAATGTAAAACTTGTCACCAGCTGCATATGAAGTAGCTACAATCCCTTCCATCATTTTAACAGAAAAGTACTGCAATTCAAACAAAACAAAAATCACATCAAAACGCATTTCAACAAAACATACAAGAAAATAAAATCAACCAACAAAGAGAAACTCACAGATTCATTGATGGGACCAAATATTTCATCAACTTTCCCAATCTGAGTCATGTTTTGCAGATAAATAGGAGCATTAAAAAATGGAATTTTCTCATTGGTTAGCTTTGTAACAGCATCTCCTTCACAAGCATGGATAAACGTTGAAACCTCTGCAAACATCAAACCAAACAAAACAACAACTCAATAAAACACAAAATAAAAATCTCATTTTTACAAAAACGAAAAGCTTATAGATAAAACTAAGTTCTACCCACGAACCTACGACTTCGGAGGGAGGTCCTTCATCACGAAATCCACCTCCACCACCACGTCCACCGCCGAATCGACCGCCACCACGTCCACGGAAACCTCCTCCGTCACGACCACCTCTGAATCCACCATCACGTCCACCTCTGAATCCACCACCACGGCCGCCACCTCTTGCAGGGGGTCTCATTGTTTGGGAAAGAATGTAGCGATACTGTGAGCTGAGCTTCAACAATGGCGGGGCAGAGAGAAACTTTAACTTTGGGGTTTAGGGTTTTGCTGACGAATATTAGGGTTGTTATGAAATTTTTTTGGGCCTCGGTTTTTATTTTGGGCCAAAACCCATGGCCCATTTCAAAATTGGTCTACATAATGAAAATTGCTTCTTTTCCCAATTGTTTTTGCTCATTCCCAACTATCTAAAATAATCCCAACGTGAATTAACTCACATTCCGTGGAACCAGCGTGAGTTAATTCACGCTGATCCAACATGAGTTAACTAATGTTCAATAGAACCAGCGGGAGTTAACTCACGCTGAGTTCTTTTATGCCAATAGAACAACATTGAATGCATGTAACCAAGTCATTAATGACTCGTAATTAATACACGTTCATGATTGATCCAAATTACACCAATTCAACAACATCATTCACTCATAATACTTAGCATAACACAATCACTCATAATTGATCCAAATTACACAAATTCGGGGAAAAACATGCATGCATGAGCTGGACTGGGGTTTCACCACTTGTAGAATGAGGGGTTGATGCTTTTACAGTAGGACAAACAATCATAAGAGATGCGTCCAACAAAGTGGTCAAACATGAGAACGAGTGTTCTCACAATCAACATGCTTTAATAACATTTGTTTTTGACATTTTCGGCTTCTTAGCACCAAAGGTTATTGACTTTCTAAATAGAATTCAAAGGGTCGTGCATAGCAATGTCATGTATCATATGTCCACGAATGATTGTGTTTACGAGAATTGATTTTGCCATAAAAAATAGACCTAGCACCGTAGCTTGTTGCACGATTGTTTTCTATTCACGTGTAAGTAATTTCTGATATATAAAAATAACAACAAAAAATATTGCATTCATATAAAAAAGCGACAATTGTTTTAAAATAGATTCTTTAAAAAAAATATATTTTAGAGTAGATAGATAAATAATGAAAAAGTAACACTTAGATCATCTCTAATGAGAGAGTCTTAAATATTTAAGACCCTATATTTATTAGGGAGAAATTTTGTTGGGATCTTGTAAGACCTCAATCTTAAATAAGATGCTGAGTTGGAGAGATTTAATACTTATTTAATATTATCATTAAAAAATTATAAATAAGTAACATGTATAAACATGACCAATTTAAATATAAAAAAATGAGTGTTTCCATCGATGTTCTTGGGAGGTAAAAAAACACAATGTAAATGTAAAGGATAGCACAGTAAAATTTTGTAGGGTAGGTCCTATTGGTAGACTTGAAGAAGAGCCAGTCAAATGAGCCTATAGGTGTACTGCTTGGTCCGTGAGGATCCATTTCAGGAGAAACACGGTCAGGAGAGGACTGTGTGGGTTTGCATATGTCCAGATTCATTCATTGATTCCTTAACCGACAGACAACAACATACCAACGTTGTTTCAAACCCGATTTCAATGCCTTCACATTCGCCATTTCCATTTTCATAACATGACATGGCTTAACACTTACCACTACACGCCAAACCAGAAATAGGAAAACTTCTTCATTCTTATCATACCAATACCAACACCAACACCACTCAGATTCACACACCCCCCAAATTTCTTCCCGGTATGTTCTTACTCTCATTCTCTTCTATTTTCTTTCAAAATGTTTTTTTTTTTTTTGCATAGTGGGTTGTGATTTTTTTTCGTTATTAATTGTGGTACTAGTGATGAAATCTGTGATAAAATTATTTTGAATTTTTTTCATTTGACATTGTGATGTCACTGGAGAGGAAAATGAACAAATTTTACCTCTGATAATCAAGTTTAGTTTTAAAGTTAATTACTTGCATAATTGATCTCATTAGAGTGAAGTGTGAAATTTAAAGGGTCCCACGACCCATCTGCTTAGAATCTTGTCCAGAAAGACTGTTTGAAACTTGAGTGTGGATTTTGATACATATTCACTGGATCCTCTCCTTTTCTTGAATATTAAGTTATAAGATATGATTATGTGGGAAGGCACAACTTTGATCACGAAGGAAGGTCCAATCATGATTAAACTTGTATTATATCTTATTATTCAAAAACAAAATATCCAAATCAGCAAATCGATATGTTAAGGGCCCGTTTGGATTGACTTATTTTTGAGCTTATGCAAATAAATAAGCTTTTATCTACAATTTTCAGTAGTGAGAACTTATGAATTAACATAAAAGCCTGTTTATTTGCATAAGATGTTTTTCATAAGCTCAAAAATAAGTCAATCCAAACGGACCCTAAGTCCAACTTATTTCCTTGATTTTAGTATTTCATCCTGATCTTTATGCAAAAGCCTTTACAATACAATGTATCTAGACACTGACTATGTCAAACATTTGTCACGTTTATTAACTGACACAAAAAAGAGTAGGTATATGGATGATTAGTAAATTGAAAATGCCTTTAAAAAGGTGGGTGGATCTTTTAAAACTTCAAAAAATGGCGTGTAATTCAATCACATTATATAGCCATGCCAACAATATTTCAGTTTTTTTTTCTATAGAGAAAATAAGGCTAGGGAAGGATCCACCATTGGTTTCTAATCAAATTTATCATAAAGTTTGTTGCTTGCATAATTGACTGTCATTAGTGTGTAAGAAAGTGAAAGGGTCCCATTTGCCATCTGGTTATTGCTTGGAATATTGTTCAGGAAAACTGTTTGAAACTTGAGTGTGGACTTTGGCACATATTGACTTAGATGCTCTCCTTTTCTTGAATATTAAGACATGATTATGTAGAAAGGCACAATTTTGATCATGAAGAATCAACCATGATTAAACTGTGTCTTTCTCTACCTAACAGGGACATATTTATTATTAAAAGACAAAGAAGATCCAAATCAATATGCTAGATCCAACATATTTCCTTGATTATAGCGTTATAATAGTTCATCTTGATCTTTATGAAAACCTTTTACAAGTTCATTGTATCTAGACGCTGATTATGTCAAATAGGTCACATTTGTTAATTGACACAAACAAGTGAGTGTGATGAGATCACAATTCCACTAACAATCTATAATTCGTGTATTATGACATGCTTTCAACTATGCATAACTGCTGTAATGCTTGCCCTCATGAAGTACTTGCAAACATCTTGATTAGTTTATTACCATCATGCTCTTCTATTATAAGATTCTCTCTTATGTTTTGATTCTGCAGGAATCAATGAAATTCTTTTAGTTTGTTAATATCGGTACATAGATAAAACAAGTGGAACTGTTTCAATGTCAACTCTTAGCAACGCAACAAATATATTTTGGCAAGATTGTCAACTAGGAAAGCCTGAAAGGCAGAAGCTACTTAACCAAAAGGGCTGTGTTGTATGGATTACTGGACTCAGCGGATCAGGTTCGTATTGTTAAGCTTATTGACGTATTGCATACCTTTTTCAGCATTGACCCTTGATATGCTTTTATCTTTTGTCACGGGAAACATTATCATATTCTTGTTGTTTGTGATGTTTATGCTTTTTATTACGTTTTAGCTACTCCCCAATTTTAACAATCCCCTTGTCAAAAACAAAAAAAGCGATCTCCTCCAAGTTGACTTGATCAACAGGAACTTATTGTGTGTCATGCATGATAATTTTCTATGTGTTGTTAAGTCTATATTTCCTTTCATTCTTGACAAGAGTATGAAATGAAACAAACCAAAAAAGCTTTGCAACTGTTCCATTTAGAGATTAATAGTAACGTTTTATTCACTTTGTTCATTTGAATCAACTCTGTCACTCTTTGTAATATGTAACAAATTAGTCACTTCTTTATTAGTTCAACCAATAAGGCTGGTCCAACTCAACGGATAACATCGGTGGCAAATGGCAATTTATCCCTGTCATAAATGAAAGGAAATTGAAGTTACACATTATTTTACTATTTTCAACGTTATGCAGATTTTAGATAAAAGTTAGGATAAACTAGGTTTTTGATTCTAGTGCTTCTATATAGAAACTTGTAAAACTGAAACCTCAAGGCCGTTTACTTTGAGAAAATATTTTTGGTTTTCATTTCGAATTGCAAAACTTCCACTTTGTTTTGAATTTATGTCCTGTTTTCAAGTTTTGTATTAAGGGAAAAAAAAAAATGCTTTCTCAAAGTAAACAGGCCCTTAAATAAAACTGTTTACTTTTTATCTATTTTGATTTTTGCTATCGATCTCTGCACTGATTATAAAAAGTATGGAGAAACACAGAAGATTAAGGACAACCTTAGATACAAGTGTATCTCTCTATTTTGATTCTTGCATCATCCACTGCACTGATTGAAATGACTACAATGTAAAGCTGCTATGGTTCATTTGTTATTTGTGTTTGATTTGACTTGTCCTTAACTATTATCTAAAGAAAGGTGGCCAAAGATCCAAACTCTCTCCATGATTTTTCACTTATTCCATCCATTACCTTTCATGTCACAGTTATGACATACCGCATTCTAGTTCTTTTGCGAGTGAATTGTAAATTTTAGGAATTGAGGATACCAGAAACTGATGCATAATCTTTGAAATTCCTTTGAATGAGAGTATGTGTAACGTGGTTCCCACATGTTGTGTTGATTGTTTTCTCAAAATGTTCAGGGAAAAGCACATTGGCATGTTCACTAAGCAGCGAACTGCACTCAAGGGGAAAATTATCTTATATCCTTGATGGAGATAACCTTCGTCATGGACTAAACAAGGATCTTGGTTTTAAACCTGAAGACCGCACGGAAAATATTCGCAGAACTGGTAAGCTTTCTCCATAAACAAATTGTGTGTGAGAATAAATCAAAGGAAAAAACTTGATTATCAGTGTTAACTTGTTAATTATTTGGTTATGTTATCTGCCAAGTAGAGTGACAATAATAGTCTAGACTGGTATGCATGATGAATATTAAATTTCTTCTTGCCCCTTAGAACAGCCTATTAGTAACTGTACATGCATTTTTGCTGTTAAAAAATGTATAGTCGAATGATTGTATCAGATTCAAAAAGGATCGGAGGTCTTACATGATGTACTGTGTTATCAAAGCTTTTTTGGTGCATCGTTTTTCAGAAGTTGAAATGCGGAAATTAATATCTATTATTCCGTATATAACTCGAGTAGATGTTTTAGTGATATAGAAGATGTTCGCAGAAGGAATCACCGATGTAGATGCATTTTCTGAGTCAACAATACTTTGGTTGTTGCAGTTAATATGGCTAGCTGGTCTGTATTAAATTTTTTGATGCATATAAATTTTCCAAGGTTTTTACTGATAAAATATATATTTAATTCAGGTGAAGTAGCGAAACTCTTTGCCGATGCTGGTCTAATATGTGTTGCTAGTCTAATATCTCCTTATCGAAGAGATCGGGATACTTGCCGTGCCATGTTGCCTGATGCCAATTTTATTGAGGTAAGGTTACTTAAGGCATTTCTTGTCATTTGTGCAAGGTAGACTACATGATATCTGATACGAATAGTGATTACAGGTCTACATGAACATGCCTCTATCATTGTGTGAGGCACGGGATCCAAAAGGCCTCTATAAGCTTGCTCGTGCTGGAAAGATCAAAGGTTTGTTTTTTTAATGTGTTTTACTAGTGGAAGCTTCTCCCCACCCTTCTAATATAAGGAAACTGAAATTTTGAGATGTAGCGAGAAAGAAAGAAATAAGGAGCTTGCATTCATAAATCTTTAGTTAACTTGGCGTCAGTTCATAGCGATCCACATCAACTGAATGTCACAATTTACTACCAAATGGTTTATGCCATTTCTGCAACAAACTTCAAATCCTAATATATTGTTAACATGGTTCAGAGCCTATATTGCACCTTAGGTTGAATAGTGAAATATTCTTTCTTGCATTTCCTATTTGATAATGTTCCTTTAAATTCAAACACGGTAAAACATTGCTTAGAATAACTTATTTAATTCTCACTGCTGAAACTATTTTCATATTTTGAGTTCTACCATGTGCCGTTTTTGTACTAATTGTGAAATTGCATAGGTTTTACCGGCATTGATGATCCTTATGAACCACCCTTAAATTGTGAGGTATGTGTTCACGATGCTACTAAAATTCTTTACAAATACCTTTTTCTGTGTCTGATGTGTTATGTAGATGAATGTATTTTAACACATTCTCTGATTTCCAGATAGAAATAAAGGAGGACGACGGAGATTGTCCAACACCAAAAGTGATGGCAGGACAAGTTGTTACTTACTTGGAAGAGAAAGGCTTTCTTGAATGTTAGGGAAATATTCATATATCTAATGTTTGAACTTGTAATGCCTGCTAGTATTCTCTAATTATAACGTTTCTTCTAGACTTATAGTTGAAGTTGAAAACCTAGAAAGTGTGTTAGCAGGAGGCACTGGTGAGAGGATAAGGGGACTTGTAAAATTTATCAACTATATATAAATTTTAACTGCATACATCTATTCTTAAAGAAAAAAAAATCATTCAGTTGATTGATGAAGATTATGTTGATGTTTTTCAAGGTATGATGATATGATTGTCTTCTTTGCATGAAAATAAGGTAACAGTTTTGAAAGAAAATAAGGTCACCTTCCCATGGGCTACGGGGAATGCCTCTTCAAGAAATACCATTGCTTCTTCAAGTCCTGTAAGAAAAACAATTGTTAAGAAACCAGAGTCAATACTGTAATAGAGAGGCACATTAGTGGATATGCTTAATGGAATCACTTTGTGTGATTTGACAACAATGACCAGACTTAGATTATAAATCCATTAATACATGGATCTATATTCAGAAATGATTAGTTAAGATGAATCACCTTTAATACGTGGCAGAACATAAAAAACTTGACCACTACGGTCCAGCTCATACTTGATGGCTGATATTACTTTGTCCTAACTGAATGATGAAAGCTGAGTCTTGATAGGAACTCTTTCTGGAGGTGGAGTTGAAATTAAACTGAAATATAAATTAAGGATAGAAATTAAAATAGTATCTCGCCTAAGCTAAGAGGTTAGTTGCACTTAATGAATGCGTGACTAGTCTTGCGCTTCATAAGAACACCAACCCTGCAACTCGAATATTTTGATTTTTTTCAATACGAAAGTGCAATACAATTTGTTTGATTTTTTATTTAATACTAGGGGAACATCATACACAGCAATTTGTTAGAATAGTGTAGTTGTTACTTTTATTCCTTATTAGAGTAATTTCTCCTTTCTTATAGGTACCATCAAAAGTGGTACCTTACATATGCAAATAGGCTGCGCTATATATCGTGACACAATTGATCGCGAATTTTCACGAATGTTGTTTTTATACATAACTATGTTATAAAAAAATAAGATTGCGTGTATATTTATTATTAAAATGAAAAGAGAAAAAGGACACATCAAAAATAAAAGAAACCCCACCGTTTGTATAAAGATTGCACTATCATAGCTCACTCCAATTTATAGCATGTCAGAGTGTAGTGAAGCTATATCTCACCAGTTAAACATCTATAATTTATGAGAATTGTGCTCCGAAAATCACATTTGATGAAATGTTTGTTATGGTATGCAGCTTCATAAGAATCTATACATTGAGCAGATTCAGCTTGCATAATATGTTTTATGGTATGCAGATTCAGCTGCCATGAAATCATCATGGTGTAATGGAGTGGATGTGTTCCCATGGACCAAAGTCATTATTTTGAAGGGAGAAGTTGAATTATTAAGCTAAATGATAGTAATACAAGTCGGTGCAAGTAATAGTTACCACTTTCGCGACAAATTTGGGATGCACGTTGTTGCGATATCAAGCATTTCCCTATGCAAATACCACAAACTTGCTACCAGCACTATTTCATAAATGTGTATAGATTCTTATGAAGCTGCATTTTTGTCTGCAAATATAAACTTATAAGCAGCACTGCATGATTAAAGAAAAGGGGGTTACGTAGATTATAAGATGACACATTTTTGTCTCATCATTTAGCATGCATTGTATACTTCCTTGCTAATATAATTTACTGTCATTAGATCAGAATATATTTTTCTATGTTAGTAAAATGACACTTATTATGAGAGAGTGGAACACAAATCACTAACTTTGTTATAAAATGAATCATTACCATAGGAAGTAAGAATTGTGTTGGTATGCAACTTTGATTCATTTTATTTAATGATAAATTACACAAGTGATTCCTATTTGTACATTGATAGCAAGTGAAGCGATCAAACTAACTTAAGCCTATGTAGCATAACTACCAGTGTGGCATAACAACCTGCTAGCATGGCCTAACTAACTTTAGTTGGCATAAATCTCACACACACACATGCTTTGAGAAGCTTAATGGTTTTGGCTTAGTTTGCTTACATAACTTTAATAACTAATCGTCTAAAGTCTTTACTTGATTGATTATATATTCCTCTTAATTTAATTATGTCTTCACCTATTCATCATTGTACATTGACATATCTATCTAACGACGTGAAATATGTTATATCAATCGACTTTTGAAGCAGAGCAAAATAGCCGATTGATTCAATGACATATGACTGAATTATTGATAAGGATGCAAACTTAACTTCATGTGTAGACATAAGTATCTAACATGATTTAATTCAAAACCATTTAGATAAAAAGATTAGGGTCCTGCTAACCTGGTTAAGCATACCATAAAAAGGAATTATTACCATAAAAGGAAACTGTTTTTGACTTTATTATAAATTAATTATACAATTTCAATGCATTAATTACTATATAATTTCCTTTTTCATATCCTTAACCAATGTCCCGGGGGCACCGGTTAGCATTTCCCAAAAGATTATGCCTCACCCTTTCTAAATCAAAATTCCATTTTCGCATTCCACGTTCAAAAAACATTTAGTACGGAACTAAATCAAAGGCAGGGTGAATAATAAAATTTATATATACCATCTAAATCAAATATTTACAACAGATTGGTAGTATCTACACCTAATCTCAATAATAGAGAGGATTAGTTAGATATAGTGTTACAATAAAAACAAGAAGAAAGAAGATTTGACGATGAAATTGATTCCGTTCTCCTTAAGTCTCTTGTCTAGATCACTTTTTTTTCTTGTCTTTAGGAGCGATAGTTCGAGATGAAAATGGTTTAGTATTAGCTGCAGCAACTTGGAGATCACCGGGATTTGATAATGCCCTGCTTGCAGAAGCCTCTGTGTTATACAACTCGATGAAATTTGCAGTGGATTGTGGTTTCTGGCGTATCGTTTTTGAAGGCGATAGTGAAAAGCTTATGAAGATGATTCAAAATGGAAGTTCTGAAGATAGATCATATTTAGGAGCATACATAAAGGCAATCCAGACTCTCCAATCCAGTTTTGACATTTGTCGCTTCCTTTTTATCCATAGAGAGGCTAATATTACAGCCCACAACTTGGCCCAGTTTGCTCACTCAATTAACAACTCAAACAAAAAAATTAACAAACCTAAAACCGCACAATCCTTAACTTCACAGTAAATTTTAACCCGCGCTTTAATTCAATTTTGTGTAGGTTTGATACTGAAGTTTCTTAAGCTTATGGTTTTTTACAATTTTGAGGGATAAAGCTACCATTATTTATCATAATTATAGCCCAATTTAATTACTTAGTTTGTTTACAATTTAAATATTACATAATATCTTCATATGATTCTTTTTCCATTTCTCTCTTGCCATCAATTTTATTCACAAGGTGCTTCAATGGTGAAATTTACCGAGGGCTTTTGTGTTATTGATATCCTCTTTGGACTTACGAATGTAAATTCGCCCTACAACTCAGGGGGCAATAATGGATGACATTGACAAGCTTTGAAAACATGTAAAACAGGGTTGTAAACTGATTATTTGAAGGGTTCTTGTGTGCAAGCATTCATAAACATAACGGTGAGAGAAGAAAAGGTGCAGGCGATGGAGAAATAATTTGGATCTAGTGTAGAGGTGAATAATTAGATCATGTAGGCTTGTTTAATCTGTGAGGGACTTAATAGAAACCCTTATCCTGGAATTCACCACTAATAAATACTTTATTTGACAAAATATTAATTAGCTTTATAAATAAAAATAAAAAAAAGAATAGAAAAATAAAACCACATATTTGAGTATAAATTTAAAGTTTAACTAAGTAAGTGATCCTTATAATAAATATTTTCAATTTCGTTTTTAATCCATAAAAAAAAAAAGGTTACTAGATCTTTACCCCCTGTAATATAGGTAATTTCTAGTTTTCCTTCTGTAAAATATTTTTTTTGATTTACCCCTGTAAAAAAATTTGTTTTGATTTACCCGCCAAACAAAAACGAAAAATTTTCTTAAAAAAAAAATAAAATTGGTTTTTGTTTGGCCTATTAGGGGGTAAATCAAAACAAAAATATTTTACAAGAGGTAAATCAAAAAAAATATTTTACAGGAGTAAATCAAAAAAAAATATTTTACAGGGGGAAAACAAAAAATGGTCTATATTACAGGGGTAAAGACCTATTAACCCTAAAAAAAAATCAAACTTTTAAGTTTTTGTAAGATTTACTCAAGTATTTTTTAGAGATAAAATGCTGATAAATTTTTTTACAAAGTACAAGACAGAAAAGCGGAAATTTTTACGTGGACAGAAAATATTGAGAGAATAATATGTGTTTTCTTGTAGGAATAATATTATTATTGTTATCCCGTAAGCATGACTCAGTCCTAAGACAAAAAAAAAAAAATGATTATTGTTGGATGGTATCGTGCAATAAAGAAACGTCCTCCAATGTTTGAAAATAGCTTTTTGACTTTGGATGAGAAAACAACACGCATGATATCTATTGTTGGTGTTGGATCTAAGTGACTGCCAATAACATCAAAGAAGAAGAGAAGGAAGAAAGTACGCAATTGCAGATCGCAAAACAACGAGGATGGTACTAAACAGCGGCGTGGTTATGAGGGTGGCGCACGTGTCAGCTAGGTTGTGTCAATACATAGCGTGTAATCCTGAGATCTTAAGCAGCGACGCCGTTTTGGGTCTCATCTTTTGTCTTCCTTTCCAACGTTTCTTCTTCTCTCTTTCCTCCTACCTTGGTTATCCTCCTCCACACTCCGATTGAATATTCTATATTATACATCTTAGCTTTGTCGTTTAATTTGTGTATCTTCCTATGTAATGTAATTATAAATAAATCTACATTTTACACTGTTTCTGATTGCATAGTATTAGTAAATTGGAAGGTGCGATCATGGAAGCTAAGATATTAGATTTTTATATGAGATGAGGATGACAAAAATTGAAATATTTATTTGCATTTGTGGTTATTGTTGTGGTTCCCTTTTGTTCTGTATTGTGTGTGTGTGTGAGAGGGAGTAGTAATTGTTCCCGTTTGACAACAAGGAAAATAAATTAATATTATGAGGTTGGTTGGGTCTAGTGAAACATTTTCTTTCCATGGGGATCCAAGCTTTGCTTCATGAAATGAGTCTAGCATTAAACTCAAAATGATTCGAGCCGAATAGAACTTGGTTTTTGCTCAACTAATGATAATATTTCAAACATTATTTTCAATCAAATGGTATTTTAAATAAGATTATCCATAAGTTGTCAATTAAATAGTTGTTTAAATAACACTCATTTTTCATCAAAAAGAAAATTTACATGAAGATACAACAAAATATTAATCAAACATTATTTTCAAACCAAAGACCCCAAACACATAATAGAATTTATCTACCGTGGATGAATCTTAAACTTGAAACCTTTCATTTTTGTTTTAAGCCATGACCGTGACATTAATTTAAGGGATTCAAATAAACTTTTTTAATAACAAGCTTTTCTTATTTAAATTGTTAAGCTTTCCAAGTTTTTTAAATAGTACAACAAACAAT
>Ga0315915_1000778_pt1 | contig 35350 bp, 28 predicted proteins | sample MpolbnodulesMG_FD_207738 | JGI IMG/M metagenome (GOLD analysis project Ga0315915, IMG submission 207738) | Medicago polymorpha root nodule microbial communities from Los Angeles, California, United States - branched nodules | ecosystem: Host-associated > Plants > Roots > Nodule | place: USA...
TATATATTCTGCACTGTTTATGTTGATTATGATTGATGTGAAGCTTACCCCCATTGGTTTTGACCGCTTACCTGTTTGTATGAATGGGTAGACGGAGTGCAGGAGTAGTTTGCTTGGTGAGTGCTTGGATAGCGGGAGCTATCTCTATTATCGTTTTCTCTTGAGTCGTAGAGTAGGCTCTGATCTAGGATGTCTGTCCTTATGATTATTCTAGATTGGTTATGCTGGATTTATGTTGTTGAGTTTTGCCCATATGTCGGGACTTGGAGATTTTTATGATGATGTATATTGATCTTATGACATGTATATTTTGGTGATGTATGACTTTTATCAGCTGCGACTGTTGAGGAATTTTATACATGCATGTTATTTGAATTCGATGTGAAGACGTGGCGTCTATTTCTTGAATATTTATATTATTCGCGTGTATTATCGCTTTAATAGAAATAAGACGTTACAAGTTGGTATCAGAGCCGTGGTTAGTCTTGTCCAGACTAGTATTCGTTGAATTTCCTGTTTGTACTCGGATGGTATTGAATTACCTTCGGTACTTGTTGTGTTGTTATGTTCTTTTAGGTGAGTTTAAACGTAGTGGGGGAGTAGCAGGTTGCTTCTAGTGTGTTGGTCTGGCAAGGGAAGGTATCTTTGGCTGCAGAGGCTCAGTTGGTTGTGGTTTGTGTTAAGGTCCCTCTTGATTTCGAGTTGGATCTTGTGTGTATTCCGTTGAAGCATATGGATGTGATTTTTGGTATGGACTGGATGTTAGCTTTTGGTGTTAACATTAATTATTTGACAAGGAGTATAACGTTTTCTAAGCCATTAGCGGAGGTAGGTGGGGAGTTCTTGACCGCGGAGCAAGTGAAGAAGTCTTTGGACGTTGAAGCTTGTTTGTTCATGATGTTTGCATCATTGAAGGAAAGTGGTGAAAGAGGAATTGGTGATTTGCCGGCAGTGCAAGAGTTTCCAGAAGTTTTCCGGATGACATTACCGAATTACCACCGGAGAGGGAAGTCGAGTTTTCGATTGGTTTGGTACCAGGAACGAGTCCTATTTCGATTGCGCCGTATCGGATGTCTGCATCAGAGTTGGGTGAATTGAAGAAGCATTAGAAGAGTTGCTTGAGAAGCAGTTTATTAGACCGAGTGTTTCTCCGTGGGGTGCTCCAGTATTGTTGGTTAAGAAGAAGGGTGGAAGCATGAGGTCGTGTGTGGATTATCGACAGTTGAACAAGGTAACGATTAAGAATCGGTATCCGCTTCCAAGGATTGATGATTTGATGGATCAGCTGGTTGGTGCGGAAGTGTTCAGTAAGATTGATTTGAGATCAGGATATCATTAGATTAGAGTGAAGGCGGAAGATATATCCAAAACCACGTTCCGAACAAGGTATGGGCACTATGAGTATTCTGTGATGCCATTTGGAGTATCCAATGCGCCAAGTGTCTTCATGGAATATATGAATAGAATATTTCATCCCTTCTTGGACCGTTTTGTGGTGGTGTTTATCGATGATATTTTGGTGTATTCGAAGTCAAAGGAGGAGCATGCCGAACATTTGAGGATTGTGTTGCGTGTCTTGAAGGAGAAACAGTTATATTCTAAGTTGTCGAAGTGTGAGTTTTGGTTGCGGGAAGTGAGTTTCCTTGGTCATGTGATTTCGAAAGGTGGTATTGCCATGGATCCGTCGAAGGTTGATGCAGTGTTGCAGTGGGAATCGCCTAAGTCTGTTTTTGAGGTTAGAAGCTTTCTTGGATTTGCAGGTTATTATCGGAGGTTCATTGAAGGATTCTCTAAGTTGGCGTTGCCATTGACACAGTTGACTTGGAAAGGACAAGCTTATGTTTGGGATGCTAAGTGTGAGAAGAGTTTCCAAGAGTTGAAGAAGAGGTTGACTTCAGCTCCAGTGTTGATTTTGCTGAACATGAAGGAGTCTTTTGTTGTGTATTGTGATGCTTCTAAGATGGGTCTTAGTGGTGTGTTGATGCAGAATCGTCAGGTTGTAGCATATGTGTCGAGGTAGTTGAAAGTTCATGAGAAGAACTATCCGACTCATGATTTGGAATTGGCGGCCGTTGCGTATGTGTTGAAGATTTGGAGGCATTATCTGTATGGTTCTAAGTTTGAAGTGTTCAGTGACCACATGAGTTTGAAGTACTTGTTTGATCAAAAAGAGTTGAATATGAGGCAAAGAAGATGGTTGGAGTATCTTAAGGATTTCGACTTTCAGTTGAGTTATCATCCTGGAAAGGTGAATGTTGTTGCTGATGCCTTGAGTAGAAAGACGTTGCATATGTCTGCTTTGATGGTTAAAGAGTTGGAATTGATTGAGCATTTTCGAGATTTGAGTTTGGTTAGTCAGTTGCACCGGAAGGTGTGAGATTGGGAATGTTGAAGCTGACAAGTAATATTTTGGAAGAGATTAAGAATGGTCAGAAGGAAGATTTTGAACTTGTGGACCGTGTGGTGTTGGTTAATAAAGTAAAGGTGGAGACTTCAAATTGGGTGACAACGGTGTATTGATGTTTCGTGATCGGGTTTGTGTACCGGATGTGCTTGAGCTTAAGAGACAGATTTTGGATGAGGGTCAGAGGAGTAGTCTGAGTATTCATCCAGGAGCGACTAAGATGTATCAGGATTTGAAAAGGTTGTTTTGGTGGCCTGGAATGAAAAAGGAGATTGCAGAGTTTGTTTATGCTTGCTTGGTTTGTCAGAAGTCGAAGATTGAACATCAGAAACCGTCGGGTTTGATGCAACTGTTGTTTGTGCCAGAGTGGAAGTGGGATAGTATCTCTATCGACTTTGTTGGAGAATTGCTGAAGACCGTGAATACAACCCTTGAAAGAATTCTCAAGGCATCCAATAATTAGTCTAACATTGACTACGTTTTTTGAATCGCAAATCACGATTTGAAAGACCTTTTCTGAATCGTAACACATCTTTACGATTTGGTAATACAAACCAACCATCCTCATGGCAACCCCGAAGGAGTTCGAGACGTTGCGAACTCAACTCACTCAACTCAGAGATCAAAACGAGGCTTTACAAGCTTCAATGGAAACCATTCAACAGAAGCAACAAGAAGAGAAAGTCAAATCCCATCATGGTGAGATGGATAATCCTGAACCACAGCCCCTTTCTACCGAGATTTGGATGGCTCCCATTCTAGAAAACTTCAAACCGCCTCATCTTTCATCTTTCGATGGAAAGAGCGACCCCATGGAGCATGTCACCGCTTTCAACACTCGCATGGCTTTCGCTGGAGAGCCTGATTCGCTCAAGTGCAAGTTACTGGCAAGTACTCTCTCTGAAGCCGCGCTACGTTGGTATATGAACCTCCCGCGATTCTCGATCGTAAGTTACTAAGATATGACCAAAAAACTCATACAGCAGTTCTCAGCAAGGGCGCCCTTACACTGCTTCACTTCCCTCTCCAGCTGAGCGTTCTCCTCTTTTAAGGAATCCCTCTCCAACTCCACAGCTTCTTTCTCAACGTTGGAAGACGCCAATTTTGCTTCCTAACTCTTCGATGCCTTCTCAGCTGCGTCTTTTGCCTCAAGCGCTTCATTTAACCTGGTCTTCAAGCCATCATCTTCGTGCTTCCATTTATTGTCATCCTCAGTTGCATCCTTACACTTCTTTTCCGCGTCAACAATTTTCTTCTCCATCACATGATTCATTAGAAGAATTATGAGTGCAGACTCACCAGCATCCATCACTAGGTCACCAAACTTGCTCTTCATACTAGCATCAACATCAACTTCTGACAAAGGAAACTTCTCTTCCATGTACCTGCCAGACGATGACAGTTAGTGTAGGGTGAAAGTAAGTGACGACGTCAAAGTTTATCAAAAAAACAAAAAATCTTTACCTCCGGAAATCGAAGTCCTTATGCCAGAAGGACAACACCACCTTTTCATTAGGGACGTCATCGCCTCAGTAGTTTTTTCTTTGACTTGCACAGATACATCCGTCGAACGTGCACGTGTACATTCAGCTAGCCCAGTCCTTGTTTTCTTTTTCTTGGGAGACTCCGCCGTCTCAACAGCGATCCCGTCTCCAACCACCTCTACTTGCTCCATGTCCACTTCTGCATGTACAACAACATTTTCTCCCTTTGAAGAAGCATCCTTTCTTTTATTTTTGCGGTGCATCACGCCAGCAGGATCGCTGGTCACATATCCGTCAGCAGCTCTTTTGGCTTTCAGCTCAGCAAGGTACAATTTTCTCTCGGTGGGAGTAAGAGGCTACATTGGATCTGCGCCAAAAAGAAGAACATCAGAAAAGATATATCAAGTATAAAAACAGGCCAGACCAGTACAACAAAGCACTCACTCAAGTAGGCGTCCAAGTCGTCTACACCCCTTTCTTTATCCAACAACTTGTGGATATTAGAAAGTAACATCTTCTCCAGGAAGCATACAAAGTCGTGCTCATATTTTGTCATTTTGTCAAAATCATAACCCATTACAGCAGCTGGAGTATAGGTCCAGCTCAAAGGAAATTTTGGTTCTTCGTTAGCGATGGATGAGACGACCACACAATTAGGCGCCCCCTTCACCTTGAAAAAAGTACTTTCCAATCCTTCTTGAAGTTTGAAGCATAAGGAGGAAAAAGCCTTTTACCAGGATGGGCGCTGATAGATACCCAAGTTCCTTTGTTGACATCTTTGGTCCCATAGAAGTACAGAAATGGGCCAAGTAGGCTCGATTTCAAAAGCCTTACAAAGAATTTCAAAACCACGTATGAACGCCCAACTATTAGGGTGAATTTGCGAGGGCTCCACGTTCAAAACCTTTAGCACGTCCATCTCAAAAGCATTAAGTGGAATTTGCACTCCAAATTCCTCCAGAACCGCCACATACATATAATACACCTCGTCACCCTCTGGATGCTGAGCACACACGTTTTCGCCCTCGCCACAAGGCAATATTTCCATGTCCTCCTCATGCCTAGTAGACAAGACATCCCTCTTGCTCCTAAAAAAGTTAATGCTCCTGATCTCAGTGTATAACGAAGTCGCATTAAGAACCTCATCGGAGAATGTTTCCATCTCGCCCACGGATTCAATCTCTTCGTCTCTTTCTGCTAAAAATGGAGAAAAGGGACAAATCTCAGTCCCTTGAGACGATCCTGGTTTAGAATAAAGAAAAACACAATCACTATCACTATCAGAGCCATCTCCACTACTACTATCACTCAAAATATATGTGGAAATCCTATGACCTAAGAGGGCCGTCTAAAAACTTCCCAATCTATCACACCATTTGGTCGAGTGGCTTGTCTCAAACAAGCTTTCCTCAACTCATTTTTCTCTTCAGAATTAGTAGGTGAAACCACTCTACCCGAATCATCACAAACCCTAATTACGACCATCGCTAAATCTATCAAAGAGCTTCGTAAACAAAAAGAAAGAAAGGAAACAGAAAGTACCTGATAAAATCTGAGAGAGCTGGAAGCTAAAATCCAAAGAATGCAGTTTAAATAGAATACGCGAGAAGAGAGAAGGGGACGCTCGAAATCGAAAATGAAGGGAGAGAAATAAAGGAGGATGATTTATTGAAAAACAACAAAGTAAAGTCGCCTCGAAACCGAGTCGTCGCCACAAATGAGTGGAGACACGTGGATAAAAGCTCAAGCGATTTCGACAAATCAGCACCAACAAAGGGTCATGAAATCTGAACCGTTAAAAGCTTTCAGCTATTAAAAGTAGACCGCCTAAAATCCAAGAAAAAAGCCCAAAAATATCGTTGATGCCTTTACAGACCATCTCGCCTTTTCCCAAGACTCGTGCTTGGAGGGTTATATAGACCCATAAACTGTATATAGATGATACATGTACCCTTAGGAACTATTAAAAATCTGTAGGACCGCCCTGGGGAAATGCTCTAAACTTAGAACGCAAATACGCCCCTCGGGGGCTCAGAGGACAGAACAGAGCGCCCTAGGCGGGGCCTCTCAAGAATAAGACATGTTACCCTCATATAAAGAACAAAATAGTAACAAAAGCACACACTAAATTTTAAAACAAACAACAAGTATCAAGCAAAGTATCAATCATTTCGCCTTGTCCCAAGACTTGTGCTTGGGGGTTGTGAACCGTCATAATATTCCTAAAGACCTAGAAGACCTTCAAAAAGGCTTTTAGACCCTCCCAGAGGCCTTAGCGCCCTTCAAAAGGGCCCTCAGACTCAAAGGCGTATCCTTCCCAAGACGCCGCCTTTACCCGCTTCTAGAAGCCTCTAGAACGCGCCTAAATACCTAAAACACCCCTATTGCTTGCTGCCCAAGTAATCACAAATTAGGCCCATAGAAGACTATAAATACAACCCTTGAAAGCATTCTCAAGGCATCCAATAATCAGTCTAAACCCTTGAATACGATACTTAATCCTAGAATCCCTTATTGTGCTTTTCACAAGTACAACTCATAAATAAATGGTTATATATAAGTTATATCTCAAACCAGGTTTTAAGCTATTTTAATGACCTTTTCGAAAAATCTCACAACTGTTTTTGCTACTAGAACTTTATATTATTTTGATGAACACTTTTTTCACATGTATACCATTATAAAAAATTTGGATTTACGTATACCTTAAAAAGTGCCTAGTAAATTAGACAAGCAAAAACTACGATCACCCTATATACAATAGTGGATTTGCCCACCACTGATTAATATCGTAAATAAATGTAGGATTTTTTGCTTTCATCCATCAAAACGATGTAAACTTAACTTCGTCAATCAATCTTATCAAACTTTCTTCTTTTATCGAAAAAACGATAATTTGTTTCTTTTCAAATAACCTAAACAATCCCTATAAATACGATAACTTACTACTTTATTACTTGATATAATTTAGTGCATTTGCCAATTCCAACCATCAATGACAGAGAGTGTGTTGAAAAGAGAGTTCTCTTAACAATCTTTTTAAAGTAATTAAAATAGAACCTATTTAAAGTTTTTAAGGTATTTTGCTACTAGTAGATAAACACATCGATCCAAATAGAACTTTATATTATTTTGATGAATAATTTTTTCACATGTATATCATTATTAAAAAAAATCGGATTTACGTGTACCCTAAAAAACACCTAGTAAATTAGACAAGCAAAAACTACGATCACTCTATACACTAATGCATTTGCCCACCGCTGATTAATATCGTAAATAAAAGCAAAACTTTTTGCTTTCATCCACCAAAATGATTTAAACTTAACTTTGTCAATCAATCTTATCAAACTTTCTTCTTTTTCGAAAAAAATCGAAAATCCGTTTCTTTTTAAATAACCTAAACAAATGTCAATCAAACGATATGCATTAAAATCGTTATTTTTTAAGGAAAATCCGCACAAAGAGCTAAATTGCAAAACATGGACAGTCAGCTAAATTGGTGTTTGGTGATGATATATTCATCCAAATGTCTAATTAGCTCCCAAAACTAAGTATTAATAGGATATAAATGTATAAAATAAGTATTAAAGTTTATGGATATTCACAAGACAAATATTAAATACAAAGTTTCACTTATCTCTTATCAAAGGATAGCTTAACCAAAGTTATGGGCTTGAATCTAGCATTGGGCATCGTTAAAACTTTTAGGAGAACTTGCCGTCCATTTGAGTCCTACAATACTCGATGATTAGTCTCCACAGTAGCGTGCGGACGATACCCGATTTACACCCAAAAATGATATTTCCTACATAATTTCCAAAATACAAAAGAAGAAAACAGTTTTTTTCTTCTTTCTAAAAGTATATATTTTGTTGTTTTATTCAAAGTTAGTTATGAACAGAAAGTTCGTGAGGGGTAGTAGAAAATGTGTGAGGGAAACTTACTATGAAAATCTTTGTCAGTTAGGTTGAATTGAACCTAGTGGATAAAGATGTATCTATTTCAAAAATTGAATAATAATTTTCTCACTATACATGTGAGAGTGTAAGAGAATGAGGTAAGAAAGAGAAAGAATAAGAAATACAATAGAAAAGAAAGTAAAAAGGGTATCTTTGGTTTCAGAAAATTTGACCATTTTATATATTTTTGTTTAAATTTATGATTATATGAGAATATTGTCAAGTTTGTTATGTTATCATCTTATATACTTCATGTTTACAATTTTTTAACCGAAAAAATGAGTAAAAAATGATATATAATTATATTTGATATCTATTAATTAAGTTAGTTGTAAAGTGAGTAATATCATCAACTTTTTTATATCTATACATTTTATTTTTCTTATCTTTTTTCTTCTATTAAGTTATTTGTATGTCCCCTTGGTTATTTTATTTTATTTTTTGTGTAAATGTACATGAACATCTACCTTATATAAAAAATTATTTTTATATTTAAAACACAACGACCTCAATTAATCCAGGGTGCTCTATTTGCCGTTGGAAAGAGGGTCCACAAGATACAAATTTTATTTGGAAAAAGACGGTTTCGTTGATATCCCATTTTGAAATAGGTAGATACATTATTAAAAAAAAAAAAACAAAGGTAGATACATAAAATAATGATGAAATGCCACGCATATAGGACATACAATACGATTGAAATACACGTATTTAAAAAGTATTAAAAAAATTCTCTATTTGCTTGTTATATTTTTTGTAATGAATAATCCTAGCTTTTCAATAGACACGATCCCAATGGAAACCAGATGACAGGGGTCATAACATCTTACTCTAAGATAAGAGATGCTTAAAAGCATTCGAACACCACGATGTTTGGCTATGATAGATCATGGTAAACACACTATGATTCAACATAAGTTATCGAACATCTACGAAAGTTGCAAGAGAAAGCTGCTCCGAAAGCATCATGACAATCATGATAGACACCTCCACAAAAACCTTTTCCTCACGAAAAAGACCCTCTCACATTTTGAATATGATTTGTAACAATAATATGAGGGGCGTTCAAGGACAAAATATTGCTACCCAAAATTCCGTTTGAAGCACTTTTGACTCCAATGACTGAATCATAATTTGTTTTGGGGGTTTGATTAAAGATAGAATCATTCTTCGTAAAAATAGTATCCACCACCATTGCAAATATCACAAATCAACCAAGAAAAAAGAAAAAAGTTCTAAGAAGATTACCCGATAACCATTTATTCAAGACGTCCATTTATTTAACTCGGTGGGGCAAATGATGGGTATCTGTAGGGGTGAGGGGTTGGAAGTGAGTATTTGGTTTGATGATAATTTGGTAAGGGTTGTTGGTGGTGAGAACAGAATGTTCTTTAAGTTAGATGCGTGGTTGGAGGGGGTTCTATGTGTGATAGGTATAGTCATTTGTTTGATCTACCTAAGACTCGATTGTTTTTAGTGGCAGAGATGTGTGAGTTCGACAGGGGGTAGCGAAATGCTTAGAAATAGCGGCATCGATGGTTTGCTTGGGAGGAGGAGCATGTGGGAGAGAATAGTGACCTATTACATAACATTTCTTTGCAAGTTAGTGTGGATCGTAGGTGGCGATAACATCTTGCGCCGAACAAAGGTTATACTGTCAGTGGTGTGTAAAATATATTGACTACAATGGAGCCTACCGTTCGAGTCGAACATAATGATATTATGATATTATTTTGAAAAAAACAGTGCTGCTAAAAGTATCTCTTTTATTAAGGAATCAGATTCCTACAAAAGACAATCTGGCGAGGCGTGGAATCATTCACTCAAATTCCAATATGTGTGTTAGTGACTGCTGAATGGAGTAAAACATTGATCATCTGTTTTTGGGATGCAACTTTTCTGGGAGTATTTGGTTCTTAGTAAGACACTGGCTATGAATTCACTCAGTGAGCACGTTACATTTGTCTTATCAACTTTTATATTTCGGTAATCTAGGAGGCTTCTCCAAACCAGTTGTCTTCATTATATATTATTTGGCTAGCTTGTGTATGAGTTATTTGAAAAGAAAGGAATTGCCGCTATATTCGACAAAAGGAGGAGAAGATATCTCATTTGTTCGATAAAGTAAAGTTATTATCATTTTGGTGGTTGAAAGCGAAAAATCTAAATTTAGCTTTTGTTCTTCTTTCTCTCTTTTATTATAATTATTGTTAATTTAATTGGTGATAAGTCCTCTAAAAACAAGTACATACATAAACACTAGAGGAAGCTTGTAGTAACTTACATATTTTATCTTTTAATATTTGAGATTTTGTTTGTAAGGAGAGTACGGTAGAGGGGATGTCGAGGTTGGGGTGGGAGGAGGATGGTTTGGCGTGGGTGTGGAGGCGCCGTTTGTTAGCTTGGGAGGAGGAAAGTGTGGGGGAGTGTTCTGCTTTGTTAAATAACATTGTTTTGCAGGAAAATGTTCATGATACTTGGAGATGGCAGTTGGATCCTGTTCGTGGTTACTTTGTGAAGGAAGCCCATCGGTACATTACGAATTCCAATGTGATGCTGGATAGGACCCTCGTGGACGATGTATGGCTGAATCGAATTCCATCAAAAGTATCTCTGTTGGTGTGGCGCCTTCTTCGAAACAAATTACCGACAAAAGACAACTTGTTACGACAGGGTGTTATTAATGGTGCTGCTTCGACTTGTGCTGCTGGCTGTGAAGCTTCCGAAACGACATTGCATTTATTCTTGAATTGCGACGTTTCCAATGGTCTTTGGGCAGCTGTTCGACTTTGGTTGGGTATTTCTTCAGTTACTCCAGGTGACATTCTACATCATTTCCATTAGTTTACTAAAATGGCAGGCATGCCTAGGAGTTCTCACCCATTTTTATCGATCATTTGGTTTGTTGTTGTTTGGGTTTTATGGAAGGAGAGAAACAATCGGGTCTTCGAAAATGTGGTTGCTACTCCCTTCATGCTTTTAGATAGAGTCAAGCTAAATTCATTCTGATGGCTGAAATCTAAACATGTTTCCTTCAGTTACAGTTATCACGACTGATGGAAACATCTGTTTCCTTGTATGGGCATAATTATGTAATTTAGCTTTTTGTTTGGTTCGTGCTTTCTTTTTGGCACCGTGACTCTGTAAATATTTCCTGATGTTTCTCCTTGCACACCTTGTGTGGGGGGAAACTCAGCTGTTTATAATATATCTCATTTTGATTTGTTCAAAAAAAAAAATTTGAGATTATACTTTATTAATTTTTGTAAGGGAAAATGATTGTGTATTCATTAACCTGTGAAAATACAAGAGTGGATACCTATTTATAGTAAAGTATCCAAGTAATTTGAGTTGGCTTGCATTACAAGTAACCTTTGCCAAGTAAGCCCTAATTACACTAAAACAAGATTAAAAGCATAAGCACAAAGTTTAAATCTCCTAACAAACCCTCCCCTAAACTGAACACTCTCAAAAATCAGTTTACAAATGATCCAAATGAGTCTTCCACAATACCAAGCTCATCTCTTATCTTGCAGAAAGCCTCAAGTTTTAGTGGCTTTGTCATAATGTCAGCCAGTTGATCTTGTGAACTACAGTGCTTCAGTTCCATAATTCCATCTCTAGTTAAGTCCCTCAAGAAGTGGAACCCGACATCTATGTGCTTGCATCTGCCATGCATAACTGAATTCTTGGTTAGCTTTATTGATGAGTTATTGTCATACTGGATGATAGTTGCTTTCTTCTGTTCTTCATTCAGATGATGCAAAATTCTTCTAAGCCAGATTCCTTGACATAAGCATGAAGCTGCTGCTACATACTCTGCTTCAGTGGTAGAAAGAGTAACTATAGGTTGCTTTTTAGATGACCAGGCTATTGCACTCTCACCAATCATGAACACATAGCCTGATGTGCTTTTCCTATCATCAACATCTCCTGCATAATCTGAATCTGACCATCCAGTCAGCTTAACTTCTTTTCCTTTCTTATACAAAATTCCATAGTTTGCAGTTCCTTTCAAGTACGTTAGGATTCTCTTAATAGCAGACAGATGCATTTCAGTGGGTCTTTCCATGTATCTAGCAACTAGACACACTGAATATGCAAGATCAGGTCTGGTGGCAAGCAAGTACATCAAACATCCAACCATTTGCTTATACTTGAAGGAATCTGTTGCTCTAGCATTCTCATCTTTCACCAGTTTACTTCCAGTCACTATAGGATTGCATACCATGTTGCAATTTTCCATGCCAAACCTCTCTAAAATTCAGTAGAGTATTTGTGTTGACTGATGAAGATTCCTTCATTACATTGCTTAACTTCTACTCCAAGAAAATATCTCATTTTCCCTAAATCAGTCATGGCAAAATTTCTTTGCATTGAGTGCTTGAATGAATCAAACATCTCAGAGCCATCTCCAGTGTTAGATAAAGTTATCAACATATAGGCTAACTATAAGCATTCTACCATCAGAGTTGTTCTTCACAAATAGTGTGTGTTCATGAGAGCATTTCTCAAAGTTCTCCTGAACAAAGTAAGATTCTATCTTCCTATACCATGCTCTGGGTGCTTGTCTTAAACCATACAAAGCCTTCTTGAGCTTGTAAACCTTATTTGCATCCTTTTTCTGATAGCCCAGAGGTTGTTCAACATATACAACTTCAATCAATTCTCCATGTAGAAATGCACTTTTAACATCAAGTTGATAAACTTTCCAACCTCTACAGGCTGCAACTGCTAGAATAGTTCTGATAGTATCCCATCTTGCCACTGGTGCAAATACTTCATTGTAGTCAATTCCAAGCTTCTGTGCATATCCCTTAGCCACCAACCTGGCTTTGTACTTCTCAACTTCCCCTTTTTCATTCAACTTAGTTTTATAAATCCATTTTACTCCAATTTTCTTACAACCAGTTGGTAAATCAGTCAGTTCCCAAGTATTGTTGGATTCAATAACTTCAATCTCTTGCTTCATAGCTTCTCTCCATACCTTCAATTTTGATGCTTCATCAAAATTACTGGGATCAATTGAGGTGTTAAACATAGCTAGACCATTCTGCAGATCATTCTCTTCAGCTTCTCTTCTAGTTATATAATCTTTCAAGTAACCTGGTGGATTTCTTGTTCTAGTAAAAGGCTCTTCTTCTTCAGGTGACTCCATTTCCACTTCTTCTTCATGATTAGAAACAACATTATCATGATCTGAAGAGTTAACATCACTTATATCATCAAGATGAGGCACCTCAGTATCAACTTGGTTAACTGGTTCATCAGTTGTGAATTCTATCACATCATCATCAATTAAAGAGGAACTTGATTGAGTGTTTCCATTATCATTCCAGTTCCATCCCTAAGACTCTTCAAATACAACATCTCTGCTAATTACTACTTTCTTCCCTTTTGGATCATATAGTTTATAGCCCTTTGATTCTTCACTCAGACCAACCAAAATGCATTTAAAACTCTTATCATCCAGTTTCTTTCTCTGAGAATCTGGCACATGAACATAAGAAATGCATCCAAAAACTCTGAAATGTTGCACTGAAGGTTTTACACCACTCCATGCTTCTTCTGGAGTCATGTCTTTGACTGACAATGTAGGGCTTCTATTCAACACATGAGTGGCCCAAACTGCTGCTTCTGGCCAGAAAACCTTTGGAACCTGCCTAGCTGCCAGCATGCTTCTCACCATGCTCATCAATGTTCTATTCTTTCTCTCTGAAACACCATTTTGTTGTGGTGTGTAAGTTGTGGTAAGTTGTCTCTTGATTCCATTTGTATTGCAGAATTCATTGAACTCTGTAGAAGTATACTCTCCTCCTCTATCTGATCTCAAGCATTTTATCAAGCATTCAGATTCTTTCTCAACTAAAATTTTGAACACTTTGAATATTTCAAATGCTCTTGATTTGTCTTTCAAAATGTATATCCATGTCTTTCTACTGAAATCATATGTAAATGTCATGAAGTACCTGTTACCAGAGTTTGAACTTGGTTTGGTAGGGCCACATAAATCAGAGTGAATCAATTCAAGTTTTTGTGAAGCCCTCCAATGAGCCTTCTTTGGAATAGTGTCCCTATGTTGCTTCCCAAACAAGCAATCCTTGCATTTTGTTTCAATTTCTTGCACTTCTGGAAAATCTCTCACCATATTCTTCTTCATCAAAATTTTCAAACCCTTCCAACTGAGATGTCCATATCTATAATGCCATATCTTGGCATCTTCACATTTTTCAACCTTCAAGCATTCAGGAATAATGACTAGTGCATAGATAACAAACATTCTATTGGTGCTCATTTGAGTTGACATTATCAAACCTCTTTCTTCATGATATGCTTTGCAAGTATCTTTCTGAAAAACAATTGTTAGATTCTTCTGCTGAAGTTGACCAATACTAAGCGAATTGTTTCTAAGTCCAGGAAGATAATACACATTGGTTATAACTTGAATTATACCACCAATGAGCAATTTCAAGTTACCTCTTCCCATTACTGGCATTTCAGAATCATCACCCAACTTTACTGATTCTCTAAACTCACTATCAAAATCAAACAACCAATCTTTGGTTCCTATCATATGGTTTGAACACCCTGAGTCAAGAAACCATGCCTCATCTTTGGCATTAGTATTCAGACATGATTGTGCCATCAGAAGTAATTCACCATCTTCAAACTCAGCATAGTTTGCATTTTCTTCCCATAGAGGACATTCATTTTGATAGTGTCCCAGCTTGTGATACTTGAAGCATTCAACACTTGCTTTGTTGACTCTTCCTTTACCTCTTCCTCTACCAAATCCCACAGACCCTCTTCCACCATTGGAAACCTTCAAAGCTTGCTCAACATCAAATTCTTGATTATAAGATTTCATGCGTTGTTCTTGAACAAGTAAACTGCTCTGAAGCTCATCAATTGAGAGCGTAGTAACATCATTTGATTCCTCAATTGAGCACACCACGTAATTGAATTTACTTGTTAAAGATCTCAGAATCTTTTCAACAACAAGTGTTTGATCCATTTTCTCACCTTATGTTGTCATCTTGCTTGCAATAGAGAGAGTTCTTGTGAAGTACTCATCAATGGTTTCACCTTCTTTCATTGCAAGAATCTCAAATTCTTTGTGTAAAGCTTGTAATTGAGCACGTTTCACGTGGGTAGAACCTTGATACTTTCTATGCATTGCCTCCCAAATATCCTTAGTTGAATCTTTAACTAAAATGGTTTCCATGATTGTTCTATCAATGGATTGAAAAAGATAGTTCTTTACCCTAAGATCAAGCAATTTACTGTCTTTTGCAGCTTTTTCTTGCTTTGGTGTTGAATTCTCAGGAGCAACAGTGACACCAGTTTCAATTAGATCCCATAACTCTTTAGAACGAAGAAGGTTCTCCATAAGCATGGCCCAATGATCATAAAATCCATCAAACTTAGGAATTGAAGGTTGTACGAAATTTGCAGAATCCGCCATTGTTGAAAGCTTGGAATGAAGGTGGAAGAAGAGAGAGATACACGCGTAACAAACCGTAACAAACTTTTCCCGCCAAAAAGTTGCGCTTTGAACTTTGTTCTACAAGCCCTTAACCAGGCTCTGATACCAATTGTAAGGGAAAATGATTATGTATTCATTAACTTGTGAAAATACAAGAGTGGATACCTATTTATAGTAAAGTATCCAAGTAATTTGAGCTGGCTTGCATTACAAGTAACCTTTGCCAAGTAAGCTCTAATTACACTAAAACAAGATTAAAAGCATAAGCACAAAGTTTAAATCTCCTAACAATTTTTACTAACTATATTATCGAGTCAGTTCATGAACCAACCGAGTCGAACTATATACAACTCAAGTTCGGCTCATTTATTTAACGAATTTAATTTTCAGCTCAAGTTCAGCTCATTTAGTTTATGAGCCAAATTCAACGAGTTAATTGTCGAATCGAGTTCCGAACTATTCTCGAGTTGGTTCGGTTCATTGCCAACTCTAAATCCTTACCTTCCAGTGATGGGTAAAATTCTTTGTTTGAATAATAATATATTTTATTTTGTCTTGTTAAAAAATAATTAAAAAATCAAAGATTTTAGTGGTTTATAATATTAGATTTGATTGATCTATATTTAAATATAATGACTTCATTAATCCAGGGTGCTTGATCATCCCTTAGAAAGGGGTCCACAAGCCATCAATAAAAGAAAGAGGGCCCACAAGAAACAAACTTTCTATTCTTGTTTTGGTGCAGAAATTTTCTATTTATTTTTTTACACTAAACTTTCTATTCTTTTGTTTAAGTATTTTTAATTTTAATCTTATTTGAAAAATAGACGGTTTTGTCATATCCATTTTCAAGCAAGTAGATATATCAAATGCCACGAAGATAGGACATACAGTACGATTCAAATACAAGTATTTTAAAAAAGTATTGAAACTTAATCAAACAATAATTCTCAAATTGCACAAGGATAAATGTTGAATCCGAGTTTAATTTTTGGCTGGAATAATTCATTCTTCCGAGCTCTAAATTATCAATGTTCATTTTCTATAATCTTATAGGGTTAACACCAAAAACAATAATATGTTTAAATTTTCCATTCACAAAAAAATATATTTTAATTATTTTCTCTCTTTGTTAGTCATAGTTTTTTACATGCATAATCTTTTTTTTTCTTTTATTAATTATATTATATCTTGTTTTTTTCCCCTTTGTTTATCATAATTTTTTATTATTTTTTTAAAGCAAAATTTTCTAATTAGGCTTCTCCAATAAGTGTCTTCCACAGCACGTATCTAAATGTGAGCTGTTTACACACATAACATAAGCTCTCTCCTCTATTTAAACACATCATATCTTTCTTCTTTCTCCTTTCTTTAAACCTTCCCTTCCAATATTCTTCACATTTCTTTTCATTTTTTCTTCTTTCCTTTCATTTCTTCGAAATTTCTTTGCCTCTTTCATATAAGATTCTCATCTTTTTTATTTATACCAAATTTCTCACATATATATATACATATACTACCTAGCTATAATATATCATTCACCCCTCAAAATTAAAACCATATTATATATATACTATATAGTTTTTTCATTATCCATCATGGAAGAACCTATTGTGGTGAACAAAAGTGATGAACCTCTTGATTTGCCTGCTGGTTTCAGATTCCACCCTAATGATGATGAAATCATCACTTGTTATTTGCTTAAGAAGGTATTGAATAGTAATTTTAGTGCAATTGCAATTGGTGAAGCTGATTTGAATAGGTGTGAGCCTTGGGATTTACCAAGTAAGTATTATATATTTTCTTTTTTAGTTTTCATTTGTTTATGAAATTATGATTATCATGTCTTGATCTCAAGTCTACGATTATCAGGATAAAGGGTTCTAATAATCCGGAGTTAGTTATATATGATTGTTAATTTGTTCATAATTTTTAACAATATGAATATGATATTTTGTAGTGAAAGCTAAGATGGGAGAGAAGGAATGGTATTTCTTTTGTCAAAGAGATAGGAAGTATCCAACTGGAACAAGAACTAATAGAGCAACTGAATCAGGATATTGGAAAGCTACTGGAAAAGATAAAGAGATCTACAAAGGGAAAAGTAACCAACTTGTTGGTATGAAGAAAACTCTTGTGTTCTATAAAGGTAGAGCTCCAAGAGGAGAGAAAACCAATTGGGTCATGCATGAATTTAGATTGGATGGACAATATGCAACTTGCAACCTTCCTAGGGATGCAAAGGTACCCTCTTAATTTTTTCTTCTTTTGTTACCATTTTCTCTTGATTTAGAAAAGGAAAAGATCAAGCTTTTAAATAGTTTTTAATTTCAATATAAAAATTAATGCAATGTTTTATTGAGGCTAGTTCATTAGTCTAAAATGTTTAATCATTCTTGCAAATTAGATGAATTAGAGACACACATTACTTGTATCTATTGTACTTGAATTGCAACCGATCGCAATTTTCGTTTCATCAGTTTTATTTTCCGCAATTTTTTAAAATATCGTGAATTACGACAAAATTCAAATTAAGAATTACGACAAACTTTCCATTTCGACGGCAACTGTAATTTAAAATCCGACCAAAATTATGAGTTTTTTTAATCTAAATTTTGCTATATTTTTGTTTATGCTTTTATATAAAGTGACTTTTGTGATGTTATATGAGTTCCTTTTCTCATGTGGTCCTTTCTCCCTTCATCACACCTTTTGCTTTCTATAGAGTTCAATTGTCAAAGATTCTACCTTACACTTTTTCTTTTTTTCTTTCTTGGAAATGCATGATATTGATATGATATATTATTGCAGGATGATTGGGTTGTGTCAAAGATTTTCATCAAGAACAACATTGAAGTTAAAAAGACTACTTCATTTTCCAATCTTTTAAGGATGAACTCAATAGGTGATGATTTATTGGATTTTTCTTCACTCCCACCTCTTGTGGATCCTCCTTTTAGCAACAACACCATTGATGATCATGACTTCAAAGGAATCAATCCATCACCTTCATCATCAAATGGTTATTGTTTTCCAAGCTACTTAATGAACAATGAAATTAATCTCACAAATACCACCAACCAAGGGAATTTCAATGGTCCATTAATGCAAAGTAGCTCATCTTCATCACATCAACCTCAACCTCAAATCCAAATTCCAAACACACCCTTGAATCAAAACATGTTATCAAATTATTCTTACATGAATCAAGGGAATGATAACAATGCTTACATTTATGGATTGGAAAATAAAGAGTGCAAGATGGAGCAATTCTCTACCAACAACTCTATGGTGAGCATTTCACAAGACACATGTTTGAGCAATGACATAAACAATGAAACATCATCTGTGGTCTCAAAGCAAGAATTTGGAAGGAATGCAACATTGTATGAAGAACTTGAGGGACCTTCATCAATTGGTCCCCTCTCAAATCTTGAATCATGGGAATGGCTATTGAAGAGTTAATGTTCATGAGAAGACACATATGATATCAAGAGAGAAACCATGGTTTCTATTATATTAATTTCATTATTATATATCATATAACTTAGATTTTCTCTCAAAAAATCAAAAAAAAAACTCCTTAGATTTTAGAATTAAGTTCTTGGTTATGCATATATTGTATAGGTTTATGGTTGTATTTTAATAGTTACATAGGTTTTTTTTTTTAATTCATGGGTCATATATATAACAATTAGGAGAGGGACTGGATCTTGCTCTTGTGCATTTTCCTTATGTTTATATTAGCTAATTGTGGGTCTGTTTTATTAATTCATTTTCTTATGTATTTTTTATTAACAACTGCTTTTGTGTAATTAATTCAAGGTTTCTTTGTAATATAAGAATATATTAGTATAGTTTAAAGTACTTGTATTGTATATTAATTTATTTTATTGTTTATATTTCAAATGCATTAAGTCTAGAGTAATTTTTCCTCAAAAAAGAAAAAAAAACTCTAGAGTAATTTTGGACCTACATATCAATTCATGAGATTGATAGGGATGAATGAATTAAGATCATAGTTTTATCTGACCTTGCATAAATTAAGATCATAATCTAAATTTTTTCTTTATAAAATAAATCAATAGGATTCATATAAAACCCTTCAATCCATATTATATAATATTTTATGATTTGTGGAATATATATATGTGTGACATCTCACCAATAGAGTGGGAAGCATTAATTCCCAAGGAAAATATTGCATTAGTTTTTTCAACTTTAGAATTTAATAAAGACTGTGGCTCTATCCAGGTAGTGCCTCCCACCAAGGCATGACTATTGTTGCCCTTTCTATGTTTCAAGTACTCCGCAAGATACGCTTCAATTATATATATGCTCTTAATATATTTTATATACTATATTAGACTATATGGCATAGTGAAATAAAGATTTAGTTCACAGAAAAACTTGAGATAATTTAGTCAAAAAAGAAAACTTGAGATACATTAATCGTTAACAAAAATTTAAACTCATCAAGAATAGTATTTCACATGAATCAAAAAATAATAGTATGTCACATTGAGACTTTTTTTTAACAAGCTAAAATGAGATATAAATTACCACTGATGATTCATCTCGCACAAGACATGCAAAAGAGAATCATCAAAATAAAGTACAATGTCAAGTCACTGGTGCATCGACAACAAACACCGAAATAAAGAAGCAAAAAAAAAAGAAAATCATATCCTGACACCCATACAAGACAAAGGGTGCAACCACCAGTCATGATAACTAAAAACAAAAGTGAGCATACAAATTTCTAGACTAAAAGAAAACCACTCTATGAATTTCCCAGTATTTGTAGGGTATGCTACATGCTTGATGTGTTAAAAAAAATAGTCTGATGTACTAAAGCTTTCGCATACGTAGGGTCTGAGAAAGGGTCACACCATTTGATATTGTTTTTTTTACGCAAAAAACTGTTTTCAGGACTTGAACACGTAACTGAAAGTCAAGTGAGAATAATTTTACTGTTGCATCAAGGCTCCTCTTTACATGCCCAATGTGTTGATTGAAAATACACATGTTAATGAATTGCCTCTCATGTTGCTTAGAATTGTAGCAAGACTAATTATATATGATCAGTTATAATCCTTGGTTATAAAATGCACAATTCGAAAATACTTTAAATTAGGTATTTATTTTAAAGAGTGGGTATATTAGGGTTATTCATATGTTGTAACAATTTTAGCAATGTTATCATCTTGTTGTTAATAGACAACAATCATGATTTTTTCTTAGGTTTTACATTTTTCAAGTTATAGGCTTGTGTTTTGATTGTGTTCATTATTTTATTTTTTATACGTCGGTTTTTTCAAACATCCTCAAAGAGCTGGCACCAATTCATACTACAATTTTCATGCATACAAAGTAGCATTAATTGCTAATAGAATAAATAATTGCCACAAGACTAAAGAATGCCTTTTCAAATTGAGAACAAAATTCAACGAAATGAGTCAGTATTAGTTAAGCAAGTGAACAAAGCACGTGAAGAACTTCCTGAATATGTGCAGAAAAGATGCCTCTTAACAGTGAATTTCCATAATCATAAAATGGAAGGAGTACAATATTTTTGTGCGTTAATACTCCGGTTCTTAGGGAAAATAACCCTGATAATTTACATTTTCTGTTAGGTCCGACCACGTTACTAAAATGGCATTAGAACCTCTAAGAAGTATTAGGTCACATGCTATCAGATCTCTGCTATCGGACCACCACCATTTATGTTTACGAACCAAATTCAATAGTGTTGGTCGTGAGAAGTGTGTTAAAGAGTCCCATATTGACAAGAGATGGTCTGACAAAAATGTTTATAAGTGAGGACAATCATCACCTCACAAGCCGGTTTTGTAGGGTTGTTAAACCCGACCACGATTTCCACGATAGTATCACAACCCCACAAAACCGGTTTGTGATATGAGAATTGTCCCGACTTATAAACACGCCATATTTTCAGTCCAATACTTTGTATGTATTAGAAAAGGAGTACAATAACAATACTGTTTTTTGTGACGACATTAATTTTTCTTTATGAGAAAAAAGAAACTTAAAGTGATGAAATGCCAACAACAATGGTGTATTAATTTCTTGACTGCCGTTTATATGAATCTTATGTCCAAAGAAACTTATAGTAGTCACATGCCTCACTCTACTGCCTACCCAAAATACTTCACAAATCACAACTCAAGCTGTTTTGCATTAAATCGTGGGTGTTTCCCTTGAATTCAAGTGATTAAAAAACTAACCAAATGTCTCAAATTATTTTGATAGAATTTCGGCTTATTATTTGGCCGGTATTAAAAATATTCTTTTTAACGATTGATTTAGTGACCGAAATGTTTCGGTCTTTAATTTATATCGACTTATTTAACGATCGAATTTTCTAATAGATTGCTAAATTTATAGTTAAACGATGATGTGGATGATTTAAAGACCGGTTTTTGGAACGTCAATAAATCATTAGCCGGTAATATTAGTGCTTAATTTAGCAATCGATTTGACTTTTTTGTTTTCTAAATTAGTCCTTATATAACAAAATTATTTTGGGTTATCATTATATTAATACGAAGTTTTTATCGTCGCTTATTAGTGACTAATCTCTGTTCGAGAACATGCGAGGCACACAATGTACGTTCTCCCTTCTCAACCGGATTTTTTTTCCATATGCATGAGTCATGAACCGAACCTTTAACCACATGCTTACATGACATAAATCACTTACCACTTAGATCAATCCATTGTTTGTCCTATTTAACAATTTTTCTATAATGGGATATACATAACAATTTTTGGCTGCACTTAATATACTTTTCAACTAAATTCCAGATTAATCGGCACTCTTTTCCTTAATTTGTTTGGAGTATCAAAACATAAGTAAACATAGTTCCAACATTTTTTATCAGGTTAACATCTCTTTTCCAACGTTATGCAAAATACACATGTTTCATACACATATACACACAAAATACGTAAATAGGTACATGTCTTGAAGGTATGAATGTACCTTGCTCAAGCTATACATCAATAATTTATATGACTATGTATGCAAATAAATGTGTGAGTTTATCTTTTTCTTTTTGTTTTATCTCTTCTTTTGTCTATATTTTTGTGTTTGTGTCACATAGGCCATTAATTGAGGAAAAGTTAAAGAAGAGATAAGAACATGAGAAGAGATCAAAACTAGAAATACATGTGAGTGTGTGAACTAAAGAAAGAAAGGAACAAATTAAGGAAGAATTTAAAAGGTATATAGTTTAAAAAGATGTTTGATATATATCATGTAAATGGGATAAGATAATGGAAATATAAAGTAATTGTACGGGTAAGGCATGCTATATCGGATATATTTGAAGAAAAGAAAGGTACATCATTGATCTTGTGACTATGGAGTTTTGGGTTTTGATTTGATGAAATTGAAAATGTGATAAATGCACATTCCTTTCCATTCTAAGCAAAGCTTTCATTGTGCTTTTATGCTTGTTAAGAACTTAACTTCCTCTTTTATAATTTTTTATTTTAAATAATTGGGTTAAATATGTTAGTTCCAGCACAATTATAAGATTTCAAATTTAGTCTATAGAAAAAATTTATTCACTTTTAGTCCCTATTTGCATTTTATAGAGATTATTTTGAAGGACTAAAATTATTATTTTTTTAAAAAAAAGTTTTCAAAATAAGGACTATTCCTACAAATTACAATATTGTTGAGGACTAAAATTACCATTAAAATTTTATAGGAACTAAATTTGAAAACTCGTGATATTATAGGGACTTAAAACATATTTAACCCTAAATAATTTAGTGGCAAAATGCACACATTAACGATGAAGAATAGAGACATTGAGCGTCTGATCTTACGCCATAATATATCATTTGTTTATGCACTCTTTTGTCAATTGAACTCACTTAAGCAACAATTGCTATCGCTTTTGAGTGATTAAATATCAACACCATAATTTCTAAACACTTATTCAACATCTTATTTTATCTTTTTTTATCGCATCACCAACATATTCCATCAATTATATCATTTATTTCTTCTTTATATATGCGGTGGTATGGTGACTTGTTAGACTTCTTTTGTTTTTTTAATATTACACTAATTGATCTAGGTATCTTTTTTTATAACCTTTATTTCATGAGATTTAAGGAGTGAGAAATTGGAAAGATAGTGAAAATGATTTGTGAAAAGAAAGAGAAAAATACATAGCCATCTATAAAGGGGTTAGGGTTGGGAGAAAATGGAAAATGATCATAGTGCTTATGTAACTATGCTTGTTTATGAATCCGAAAATCCTGATTTGTTGCATGAAAATATGGGGTGAGGGGTGGTGTTGGTGGCTCACCAACCAATGATGAGCTTCCATCATATATTTTCATGAGTGTCCCATTGAAAACGATATCAATATAGCCATAACCTCATCATACATGTCATATTTCTTATTTTTAATAAAATTAGATTTCCTTGTACCAAAAAAAAAAAAAAATTAGATTTCCAAAAGTTCTATGGGCTGATGATGGATCTATAATAAACCTTCGACTATTATTTTTTTTCACTATATTACCTTTCTCACGCGTCCTATTTTTTATTTTTTTTACAAAAGTGTCAATGGGGTTTTGGATTATATAACTCCGAACAAAGTTTGGATGTGTTGGGGTTATATAATCCAAAATATGCTTATACATAAGTAGCAATTCGAATCTCTTCCATTTAAGCAGTTGTGAATTTCGTTCTTAAAAACAACAAAAAAACAAAGTAAATAATGATAAAAACATGTTAAATAAAATAAAATATATATAAAAAAACCACCAAAAATTCTAAAAATCAAATAAAACTAATGCAATTTTTTTTATAGATTTTTCTGAGAATATGAAAAAAATTAAAATTGGTCTAAACGATGGAATTTTGGATTTTTAGGAGCGGAGTCTCATAAGATGTCTTTATATGGGAGTCTCGATCCTTGATTTTTTTTCCTGATTTTGTGAGAAAATTTCGAAGCAATCCGATCAAGTAGTCTGGAAACCAGATTTTTGACTGAGAACAACTAATAATGACCTAAAACATAAGGATGAGAGCTAAGAAGATTAATGCTGATACAGTTTGGATTATATAATCTGAAATGTTTTTCTCTTGAAAAAGGGTGTTTGTATTCTATAATCCGAAAAAAGCAAGGAACGCGCCCTATATTTTTGGGGTGTTCGGATTATAAAATTTGAATGGGTGAAAAACTCATTTTTCCATCCCAAAATAAAGGAAAAACTCAATTCGAATTAAAAAATCTGAAAATCACATGGCATTTTCGTAAATAAATAGGACGCGCGAGAAATTGGTAGGGTGAGAAAAGTAATAGTTTAAACCTTCCATACCATTAGTGCCGATTGTAATATGGGCCAGTCCAACCAAACTATCTCAAAACTCAACCTAACCCAAAGTATTTCGTACTATTTTGGTGATTGATCTATCCACCCCTCAAGTTGCTCAAAAGCCTCTTGAATTTGCCAGGGAGTTATTATCCGATAATTTTTTTATTAGGACATAACTTTCAATTAGTTTATTTTTAGGGGTTGAGAGAATTCATTTATTTTTTGACACAATGTGAACCTAATCTATTAAAAGTAAATTTTGAGTTTTGTTTTTGTCAAATGATTTATGAATTATGAATTTAAAAGTGTACTTTTATTGAAAAATGACAAACAATTATTAATAACGGTGATAATAATGATCATTTTACAACTCTTTTATATGTAATTTGAACTTCATCCCTTGAGTTACAATGTAAAACTCCTTCGAATGAGCTGGCATCTCATAGATTTAATTTAAAAGTGTTTAAATTTAGTTTAGCTGTTGAAATTTCAATTGATAATCTTTTGTAGGTATTAGCATTTTGGTGAAATAAAAAGCATTTAATTATTTTTTTTTGAAATTTGAAAAGGTAAATTCTACGAGTACCCAGTCATATTTATGTTTTATGGGAAAATTACCCGACCTGAACCAACATATTTGTCGGTGTGTTGGATTGGTTTGGGTTTGAAAGAAAACTTATGAGATCTTAACCAACCTGAACTGAAAATAATTGATTATGTCGGATAACAAGTTTGATCAAACGCGATCCAATTCAACGTATTAGTAGTGTACATCCTTACCACCAACTATGTTAGAATTGAGAGATTGCGGGTTTGAGTCCGCTTTGTAGCAGTTAAAATGCTCATACAACTTTTTATCATTTAAGTTATACTTACGAGACATGTATTCACTCTCACTTCTATCTCTCTTTGTTAGGGAAAGTGCTGTATGAATCCCTATCATTGCAACCCTTAACAAACACTACGAACATCTTCCCTTGTTAACAACCTTTTTGTCTCTTGTATACGAAAAAAATTGATGGGAAAAGAAGAATTCTTATTGTGTCCCCATAGATTCCTCGACAATGATTACTCAGTGTTTAATGAGTGTCTTCACTTCATCCTTTAACATGGTTAACTAAAAAGTAGGAATCAACATATGTTCTTCTAATTCCCTAAAAAAAAAAATCATATGTTCTTCTAAATTAAAGGTTAAGAGCCTTTAAAATCGTCTTGTTAATAATCCTATGTCATTAGAGTTTATTTATCAGCAGGAATTGAACTTTATCACTATAGACTATAGCAAGCAACTCTTGCACAAATTTATAGAAGAGTAGCCATGTGCACTAAAGCTCCTGCATACGTAGGATCTGGAAAACGGTCCCCCCATTTGGTGTAACATATGCAGCCTTGTCCTGTTTCTTACATGAGATTGTGTTTTTACACAAGTAACTCTTGCTATAGCAAATTTATAGTATTGAAATTTCAATACTTAACAAGTAAGTAGTCTCAGAGAAATAATTACCTCAAATCATTATATGATTAGTATATTTAATGATTAGTACAACTTGTCCTAAATGGCCAAACATAAAACACATTATATAGTGAATTCATACTGCTTAGAACCCACAATCATGAAGTGGCTACAACCTAGTCAAGAAAAAAAAGTGGCTAGGATTTAGACTTTTCACTATTGTTTTTGACAAAGTAATCAAAGGTGAAAAGAGTGTGAAAATCAGATCCAATCTAAGTCCAAATTTCAGCCACTAACATATATTGTTATAAAGAGAATATTCTAAAGTGTATTTCTAATGCAATTGCAGCAGGGATATAAATTATAATAAGTTGGAGACAAGACTACATAATCTCACTGAAATCTAATTTGTGTTGGTGACATGTATTCCATTATCTGACAATCATATAGTTTCTCTATCAAATCCTGTTACTTTACTATCATTTCAAATTTCAATTGCATTGTGACAAAAAAACAAATGATTTTTTACTAACTATGAACTGTTAGAATATAAAAAAGGATGAAAATGGCTTGAATGCTTGACAGAATGAGCTATATCATTATTGTTCCATACAGAATTTGTCCTGTTTCTAGGCCGAATCCGAATTGTTTACTGTCAAAATACTTTTCATCGACTGTATTCAGAGATCTCGACTGTTGGCTTAAGATTAGGTGACTTATATTCTGATTTCCGACATAACTATGTCATATTTTGAATACAAATTTGAAATATAAACTGTCCGATCTCAATCTAGAAGTTGAAATTTACCGATTGCAGTGACGGCAAAGTACTTTCTATGCAGCTAAACCAAATCCTTCTAAGCCTTATCTTTTGGAGAACATCTAATGCCAAATTCCCAAAATGACTGAGACAATGAAAAGCAGCAGGAGTGTCACATTTCCTCCTGGAATGAAAGATGGCCTGCAAAATCATTTGTTACAGTTAGATATCAGAAACCACAGCCTTTTCATTCACACCGCTATGAAGTACTGACACATACATTGAACACCACGAATACTGACACGTCGACACTGGTAAATTTTTAAAAATGGAATAATCCACATGTGACGGTGTCATGTCAGTAGGACACGCCTTCAATATGAAGGGGTGTAATGCATAGATGCATTGTGCCTTTCTTTTGAGTTTTGAATGCTTAATTTTGCAATGCGAAACTCTGTAAAAGACACTTTGAATCAAAGGCAGGTGGCTGTCAGACACATCATAGTGCCCGACACTGACACATGTGACTACATTCAACAATTTCATTTTCTTAAATTATTATCGGAGTCGATGTGTCAGTGTCATGTCTGGTATTCGTGTCTGTGTCAGTACTTCACATTGTGAAATCAATGTGTAACTCTAATTAGCTTCACATGGAAAACACAAACCATACCTGATTTTTCCCTTCTTGGATTGTTGATGAATATAAGTCATGACAGGAGGAATAATCCCAAAAAGAAAGCAATTTGCATAGACACCAGCAAAATCAAGAGCTCTCGAAAAAGTAGACCTGAAATATGATGCTATCAACACCGAAAAACAAAGTACTAACAATGTTACAACCAATTTAATTCCATCAAATCTTTTCTCATTCAATCTCATTTCACTCCAATCTCTCGAACTTCCAAATCCAACCTTCCCTGAATAACCAACACCATCACCGCCACCATAGAAAACCGATCCAACTCTTCCCTTTCCAGACTTATTATCATCACCTTTTCCAGATACCAATTCCAAAGTGTCAAGAATCTGTTTAGGCAAACTCACAGCATAACCAATCAAACTAGTTGCCATAGCAGAGAAAGCAAAACCTTGAACAGCAGATAAAGCAGAAGGATTCACAGAAAGCAAAAGGGTAATAGGATCACCAACAAAGTTTGGACCTTTATTCGCCCCGACAAGTCCCAACACAATCAAATTCCATGACAGAACCATTACCAAAGGAACAACACCGCCGATAAGTATTGCTTTTCTTGCTTCATCAATACTATTACCAGCAATTTTGCATATAAAAGGAGTAATCACATGAAACCCTAATGTTAACACAGCAACCGGTATAATCGGCAAAATCGACGAAAATTTCCATGAAATTGAACCAAAAGAGCTTATTATATTAGCTCTAGCAACAACAATTCCAATTCCAACCAATCCAGTTATCGAAACAAGCATAAAAAAACACAAAACCCTATTTGCAAAATCAATAGTATTGAAAGGGAAAAACACAATCAATGTTCCAACAACAAATGGAAACAATGAATGAAGAACCAAACTACTGAATCTTGGAAAAATTGGTGCTAAAATTGATCCAATACCAGCAACACATGCAACAAGCAATGAAAAACATAAACTTGTATAAACCAATGCAACAAATGAACCAAATTTTTGACCTAATGTTCTTGTTGCTAGGTTTGTGAAACTAACCTCATCAACATTATCATTTTCCATTGCATCAAAACATAACTCAGCAACAAGAATTATTGATGAGATTACGTAAAGCCATGAAATCAAGATTATGATTGTTGATGGTAAAGGTCCTGATTTTATTGTCAATGATGGTAACCCTAACATTCCAGGACCAACTGCTGCACCAATTATCAAACTAACTGCACCCCAGAAACTCTTTTTCTCAGGACATTGATTCTTCTTGATAAAGTTTTCATTTTCAACATTAACATCAATATTAACATTGGTGTCATTGTCAACAACATTAATATTAGTGTCATTTTCAGGTGCAATAACCCTATTTTTTATATGAAGAAAATTTGAGGGTTTGGTTGTGAAAGTAGTGTTGTGAGTGATGAATTTTTTGGTTTGAAAATGGAATTTTTTATGGACTAGGATGTTTGGTTTTGGATATGTGAGATTTTTGTGGAGATGATGAAGATGTTGTTGTTGCATGTTGGTGGAAATTTTTGTGTGAATTGGAACAAGTGAATGATGATGGAATAAAAATTGTGTGTGTGTGATTGTGAGAATCTCAATAACACACGAACCAACCTGGCTTTGTGTCAGGGAATCTTTTTCAGAGTCAAATGTAACAGAAGCCTAGGTGTTAGTGTTACCCTAACAGGAATTTGGTGCAGTCAGCAAATTTTTACGGTCGGGAGGTCAAGCATTTTGACCGCCTGATCATGATTAGACAATCGAGAATCCGAGATTTAAGTTTAGTATTTTGAAAACTATAAAATTAAATTCGATATTCATTTATGGGTCATTTGATCAAAATCGTACGGCTACTAATGTCTTGACTGCATGAGTGAGGAAAAAGATTGACTGCATCTAATTTTGATAATTGTAAAAAAAAGGAAAAAAAGAATCTAATTCTGATAAGAAATTGATTTTGTAATCTTAAGTGATAAAGTTAAATCCCCGTTGTAAATTTACTATCAATGTCATTATCATTGTTATTAATAATGATTTTCCTTAACTCATTTGAGTTGGTTTGGTGATATTGTCTCGGCTTCTCCTCAAGATCTGAATCACTTGTTGTCAATTTGGATGACTATTTTAATTTTTCTATAAATAAAATAAGGGTCTTGTTAACTTGTGTCCTAAGGGCACAAGATAAGAAACTAAATGTAGAAACTTGACCTTGGAAATTGTGCATTTTAAACCTTAAAATCTTAAAAACTTATCTTTTCAATGCAATATTTATTATTTAATTCCATTTTAATATCTTTATCTTGTGCCCTAAGGACACAACTTAACATTTCCCATAAAACAATTGACAAGGACAATACATTAATAATATATGGTGGCCGAAGTTCAAATTTCAGACATTTTATTTAGAGAAATGCTAGCAACACACATTCTAACACACAGTTTTCAACACACTCTCTTCGATTTGTTAAAATTCACATGGGAGCCACCAAATTTATATGGAACCCACATGATTTGGTGTGACCATGTGAATTTTAACCGATCAAAGAGAGTGTGTTGGAAAGTATGTGTTAAAATGTGTGTTGCTAGCATTCCTCTTTCATTTATTCACTTTTAAGAGATGAAATTTTAGTCACCAAATTACTTAAAAAAAATTATGATTAAGCAAATCCAAAAACTCATACTCACATGTTTTTGTTCTAAAATTTGCACAAAGTACATTCGACTTTTGGATTCTTTTGTTTATATTTTATTAGGATTTTTTTTTATATATTTTGTTACCTATGTAATACAATATGCATTAATTTTAAAATATTATATTCTCTACTTTGTATTAGTTGTAACACACTATCAAACAAACTTATTTCAACTCATTAATTTATACGGGTTCTACCAAAAATTAATGGACCTCACATACATATCGATGGAACTCGTATGAATTTCAATCAACAGAAGACACTTAATGAAATGAGTAGGTTTTTTTTTATTTTTTAAACAAAAATGAGTAGGTTTAATGAATGTGTTCTTAGCATTATTTTTGTATTTAAGATAAAAGAAAACACACCTATAATAATAATTGTTTTTGATAAAATTATAATTATTCTCTTTCATCTCATTATTGTATTTCTTTACTCCCTTAATCTCATTCTAAATGTCGAGTTTAGATTGTGCACGATTTTTAAAAAAATAAATGATAATTTGGTTGATTTTAATTGTAAAATTAATACTTTATCGATTTAAACTCTAGATGTATTTTAAGATTATTTGTTAAAACAATATGATTTTTTTTTTTTTTTGTGTCTGGAGTTCGAACTACGGACCATGTGTATATTATGTATTGTTACCAATTGAGCTAAGATGACGGTACAAAACAATGTGATTAATTGTATATGCCAAATGGAGTATATGTGACACTTATTAATTATCATGTTTTCCTTTTTTAACCTTTTGTGGAATGAATGAAATTCAGATTCAGTGACTTATAGGAGAAAAAACCAACGCAGTCCAAATCGGATACTCACGAGTCACAAACACAGTATGGTGGGTCTCATAGTGATAGACATGCATAGGACCAAGTTCCAATTAGAAATAGAAACATTAACATTTTGTTCAGTTATGAAAGCATAGTAACTTTGTGATTGTCTCTAGTGCTCCTCTCCCAACATATAATTATATTTTAACACTATACATAAATTAAGAAATATAGAGAGATAATTTTATATGAAAAAAAATAGAAATTATGAGTTATTATATAATGATATGATGTGAAAACATATTAGATTAGGATTCTAAGAAAGTTTTGTGGTATTCAATTAAGATTCTCCATGATTTAAAAAAGTCTCGTGGTATTCAATATCATTATAATTTTGAAGGATTGTTTAAAAAATTAGATTTTGTGGGACTTTTTAAAAAGAATTTAACATGAAAATGTCTTTTTTCATGAAAACATGAAATTTCTTAACCCCCACCCCCTAAAATAAAGTAAAATAAATAAAAGAGTTGTATTGAGAATATTGTGAAATAGAGTATGTTGGGATATTTTTTTCAATGAGTCCTTAATTAAAATTCATAAAATATTTTGAAATCTTATAAATTCATAAAATTATTTTAAATCCTTTAAAATCTGAAGATGTAAATCTGGATAATCTATTAAAATCATCAAAGTCATTAAAATCCTACAAAATCTTTTAAAATTTTCAAGACCTTTTTAAACAGAAATTGTTCTTTAAAATCTTAATCCAATACAACCCCGTAAAAAAAATATATTTTGAGGGACAACCTCGTAAAAAATTGAAAAAAGAGAATTATGAATATTAATATTTCATTAATATAGTAAAAAGGCATATAGTTCTAAAACTTTTCGCTGGATAAGCAATGCCTTTTTTTTTTTTTTACTTTTTACACGCAACCAATAATTTTCCTTAAAAAATTATGTTACTTTTTATATAATTTTTTTTTGCATTTTATAATACCCTTAATCATTTTGTTTTCAACTAAAAAAATGCATGTTAGATGAGATCGACAGACATGCGATTTAGGGTTAGGCATATTTCTTTCAGTAGATGGCAGGTTATACGAATACCAAGGCTGTTTCTATCATTTTATGGGTCTTAGGTCAAATTTGAGAAAATGACCCCTTAAATAATACTTCATAATTTATTTTCTTGATAAATGATGAATGTGACACGTATGAATTATGACACTTGACTTCTCAACTATGTTGACACCCCAGGTTACCATAAAATGTTTTGAAATCCCAACTATGACGACTTCCCAATACATCGAGTGTCAAATGCACCTCATCATATGTATTATTGATAAAAAAAGAATAACAAAAAATAAATAAATTGGGGGGTCAAATCAAACCCAACAAAGTTAAATAAAATGATACGTAGGCACATCAAACATATCTAAAAAAACCAGCCCTGATAAAACTAGGATATATAGATCACCATGGAGAATCTAAAAGTGTTTTACAAAATATCAACAAAAAAATTGAAGCTTCACTTTTATCTGGAAGTCATAAAGTTGTAGTTTATTCGACCATTTTGAGATGCAAAATTATTTTAAATTTCTTCAACTCTTCAAATCTATCCTTCAAAAAAGTAATTGACACATAAACAACAATAAAAAAAATATTTAGATTCTTATAAAATCACAATTCAGATTATAAAATCTGAAATACAACAAATAAAATTTGAATTATAAAATCCAAACGGAAAAATGATCAATTTAAAGGCGCTTGAGAAGTGAGTAGGGTGAGAAAAGAAATTCAAAATAAGTATATTTGGTTTTGGGACTTTTTGAAATAGCATTGCAAAAAATTAAGAGATTTACTTTTCCCACCCTGCTGCCTTCCCGCACGCCCTGCAAAAGTTCCAATAATACCCCTGATACGGATTTTGTTTTTCGAACCAGATTGTTAGAGTTTTCGGAAATTAAAATTCAGACACATATAATATGAAATTTTGTGTCTTTTTTTATGTCAAGGGTCTTTGTTGACCGTTATACGACCCCCGCATAAGCTGCAATGCAATTGCAAGGGTCGTATGAACGACCAACAATGACCGTGATACCACAGACACACCTAAAAGCTACCTAAAAAACTAAAAAAAATTGAAGAAAATGTATGAAAGGAGGTGAAGAAGAATGAAGGAAAATGTTGAAGATCCAAACCTTTTTATAGCCTTAAATCAGTCATAGGTCTTAATTACAGTCAAATAAAACGTGTTCCACATTCAAAACCGTCAAAAAATGTATTCAAACTCCACTAACCGGCCAAACCTTTGGTGAAATGTCACCTGCCAAAATGTTACTGAGGGGTTCCGGATCTTATGTTCCTGAATGCATGAAGTGTTTCCGGATTACAAAGTCTGAACCGCATCAGACCCTTTATTTGGATTGCTTTTGTTGCGAATGCCTTGGAAAAAAATAGAACAAAGGTACATAACATAAATACAAGCAACATAAGACAAATAAACAGTTAAAAAAAACCATAATAACATAAATGATGAATATTTTAGGAAGGAGTTTCAAGAGGATTTCTTTGAGTTAGATCCTGCTGCCTTGCCAAATGACATATTCATCTGGCAGGCAGCAAGATTTAACTCATAGCAACCTCTTGATATTTTTAAGTTATCTATCTATCAAGGAGGCAGCAAGGAGTATGTATATATTTTTTAAAGCATGCTGAGGATCTTCACCATGTTGTCACATAGAGAGCAATCTATATGTCACATAGAGAGCAGTCTATTTTGCGGCAGCATGACAAAGATCATCATCACAATGACAAAAATGTTTATGGTTTTCTTTGGTGTGTTTGTGTGTTTTGATGGTATTGAAGCTGAAAACCGGAGAGCACTTATTTATAGAGGTCCTTGGATGTTGTGGACCATATAAACTCTTGGTGCAACGTGGTCCATACAAAATGATCTTATGCTGAGGTATTTCAGATTTAGTAATCTGGAATACACTTGCACCCTTTGTGATTCCGAATTTCATAATCCGGAAAGATGAACATCTTTGACGTAAATTAAAACATAACGAAAGTTTAAATAATATATATTATTCAAAACATATTGCAACAACTTAATTCAACAACACAAAACTAACACGCAATTAAAACAACATAAAACATGCAATTAATTAAAACATAGCACATTATCACGGATCATCTAAACTAACTTCTTCCTCTGGTCCCTCCAACAGAGCCCTGATCTCTTCGTAGTTCTTGGGCCAGTTCAAACTTTTCAGAATTTGTTCAATAGATCTAACCAACGAAGTGTCCAACTGGATCGGTCCTCTAGTACTGTGTTGACCAAAGACAGAGAACATGGTTCTCATGTCATCGTTGTTTGTGAGTTTCATCCTACTGAATTGAAGAGATCCAGCTGAGTCGGACAATGAACATCGATATTCAACACCGACCACCCTCCTCGTGTCTCTGTGGTTAAGTTGACGATTGATTTGATCCAGCTCATCCTTCATCCCGGAGAGGGTGACATCTTTGCGAATCCTAAACAGATGAGGTGGTGTTCCACCGTTGTAGTAGACTGCCGCTAGCTTGGTGTTCAGATCAAAGCAAGGGAATTCCATGATTTTTTTTAGGTGTAGTTTACTTGTAATGAAAACAGGGAACCCTATTTATAGAGTTATCTGGGCGTTTTGGACCACATAAACTCTTGGTGCAACGTGGGTCACACAAAAGAATCCAATGTTGAAGCTTTCTGGATTTCAAAATCCGAACTATCCATCACCCTACACGAAGAGCAAAGTTTCCCTTTGTTTCACGCCATGATCGTATTTTTTCGGAATATAAAATCAGGAATCTATGTGTAATCCGGATTACATTTTCCGGACTGCACCAGAAGCTTTTGGCCGGTGGTCTGCACCACAAAGAAAATGTTTTTCAAACGTTTCGGGCGGTGGTCAAGTTGAAAAATATGTTTTTACACGTTTTTTGACTGTAATTATGGGTTCCCACACGTTTTTTAACCCTCCCTCCCCTATAAATAGGCTTCATTTTCTTAAAAATAGTCACACCTTCTTCTTTCTCCTATTCTACAACGATGTGTTTCCATCGTTGGCCTTTCATAGAAAGAGGCCTCTTTGGAAATTCATCTGGGGTCATATGATTGGTCAACATGGAAGGGGTTAGTCTAGGTATGAGGTTGGTCTGTCTAGGCGTAAGTTTGACCATCATTGTCTCTTGCTCCGTAGAGGCCCCTGTCCCCCCTCCAACAGCAAAGCTACTGGTATGTCCTATCAGTAGCATT
>Ga0315915_1000781_pt1 | contig 35338 bp, 32 predicted proteins | sample MpolbnodulesMG_FD_207738 | JGI IMG/M metagenome (GOLD analysis project Ga0315915, IMG submission 207738) | Medicago polymorpha root nodule microbial communities from Los Angeles, California, United States - branched nodules | ecosystem: Host-associated > Plants > Roots > Nodule | place: USA...
CCTAAAAAACATAAGACAAGGGCACAGGGGTAGGGACAACTCCATGAATTCCCTTATAAATAAGACCAAGACAAACGAACTCCTATCATATCCTCATACCCCCCCCCTAGTTCATCTCTTCTCCCAAAGAACATTCCAAGTTTTCTATCAACAAAATAAAAAGAATATTCTAAATTCTAACCACATAATTAATCCCAATTTTTCCATATCATGGAACAAGCACTTCGAACTCTCAACGGAATGCCTCCAATGGAAGAACCAGAAAACCACCACCACCACAAAAAAACTTCCTCTTCCTCTTCCACCACTGCAACCAACAAAACAGGCGCCACAGTACGATACCGTGGAGTCCGGCGCCGACCATGGGGCCGTTATGCAGCCGAGATAAGAGACCCACATTCCAAAGAACGCCGCTGGCTCGGAACCTTCGATACCGCCGAACAAGCTGCTTGCGCCTACGACTCCGCTGCTCTAGCCATGCGCGGTTCCAAAGCTCGAACCAATTTCTTCTATCCCGAAACCACCGAACAAAACCTTCTTCATCCTTTCCATAATCATAAGCAGCAAAAATCTCAACCCCGCCATGTCACCAAGTTCAACAGTGGTGATTTTCTTAACCACACTTGTTCAAACCCTAACCCTTGTTTGGTTCCACCTTTTGTTCAAAACAAACCTAATAATACTATTTCTTCCGCTAGCTCCTCCAACGTTAATGTTACTGAAGATATTATTGATGAAGACTTGGAATTTTTTCCAAGGGAATCTTCTGGTTTGTTGGAAGAGATAGTTTATAAGTTTATGAAAAGTTCAAAAACTACAAATAATGAGAAGAAGGTGAAAACAAATAGTTTTGGTTCAATTTCTCAGCCAATATCTCATAACATGGTTCCTATGTTGGAGGGTACTTTTGGTACCGTCTCTTTTGATCAACAACAAGGTTTTCCCATGCAACAATTTGAAACCATTGATAATGGTTTTAACTTTATTGACACTAATGAGGGTATGTATGTTGGGGAAATGGAAAACCATCATGTAGGAGAATGCTCTATCATGGAAGATGTTTTTTACTATCCTGAACTTTGTAGTTCTTTTTGCAGCTAAGTTGCAAAATGTCTAACTTAATTAATCTATATCTATGTTTTAAGTTTAGATAATCATAAGCTAGTTAACTTAGGAGACCAAATTTTAGGTTCTTTTATGTCTTTGATTCTGTCCTCAGTTAGAGTTTAATTAGTTGGTCTTTCAAATTTACTTGGAGTCTTTGTTTCTAGGGTTTTATTTTATGATTTGTAGGTGCAAGTGTAACAAGGTTATCATTAATATATATTTAAATTATATGATCAAACTCACTGATCATACTATGTCTATCTGTTCCCTAGCTACTGCCTACTATGGATTGGAAAGTTGATAATCCTGAAATAGGTAACAGTAGTTTGTTTAAGCATGCTGTTTTTTCTTTTCAGTACTTGATTGGGTTCATTAAATTTTGTTCTTTACTTTCTGCCTGCTTTAAACTACAATTACTTTACATCTTTTTTACGGAATACTTTACATTTACATTTATGAAATGATAAATTAAATAAAGTGTGAAAATAATTTTTTCCTAATTAATTATATGTATTTTTTTGGTTTGAATTTAACAACGTTAAAATAATTTTTTTTTCTAATTAATTATATGTAATGCAATGAGGTGAATTGTACTGCGTTGACATTGGAAATAATACAAAACTTTTGTCTGCTGGACAATATTCTTTTTCGATTTCTTTTTTCTCCGTGTGCCTGTTCATTTATTAACTCTAGAGTTTGTTTCTGATGACATATTGATCTGGATTGAGAAATGCCGGTGAGACCCTGGTGTACTAAATTTTTAAAAATTTATTTTTATACTCAATTAAACTTATGATCAGGACCGTCTTAAACAATTTAGAGACCTGTTATAATTTAAAAAATTGACCCAAAAAAATAGCACACAAATAATTGATGGTCGAAAAAAATTGGGGTACAAAGAACAAAGGGTTTGGATTGAGTTAAATGTTGAAGAAAAAATTATCCTAAAAGACAGGCCGTATATGGAAAAAATATATTAAGAAAAAAGATGACTAAATTTATTATTATAAAAAGGTGCCTACCAGGCCTTGAAAAGGTCAAGGAGAATACAGATCAAGGTAAAAACCGCTAGCATTGCACTTCTTCTCGTATTTCCTCAACACTGAAAGTACATAACTCATTTTTTTTCATGGCCTTGTACATAAAAAAAATAAAATTTGGGCCCACAAAAATTGAGGTCCGGTGTCATAGCCCAGCCTCGACGGGCTATGGGTCGGCCCTACTCATGATCTTAACTCACTTGATAAGGAACAATACATAATATATACAGGGTTGGGATACTTGACCAACAAAATGTGTCGTCAACCTGAGTTAATATAATATGTGTTTCTTATGTTGGATAGGCATTAATATTCGCGTTCAACCGTTTATCCTGTATGTCTGGGTATCCATTAATCAGATATAACCTAGATTTTGAAGTCCCGTAGATATCCCTAAAAAACATTTTTGATTTTTTTTTGGTAAAATAGAAAATTTCTTAATTACCTACTATTTCTTCAAGTTTTCAAAAGACAAAAATTACTAACACGTAATAATATCGATACATTTTCACTCTTTATTTTATGCACTCAATTTTTTTAAGGTGGTAAAAATAATAAATTAAAATAACTATATACCATAGCTACCACCAAGGATAATATACATGTGAAGTAAATATCACATGTGAAAGAGAAAAACTAAGAGCCCTAAATTAGTAATCTAGAATTTTTTAATTTATTTTTACAAAGGAAACTTTTATATTTAACTGAGGATGTTTAAATAATTTTCTTAATTTAGTAATGGGTATGATATATGTGAACAAGAGCATCATTAAATCCGCATTTGTATTCATTAAGTAATTGATAGTCGAAAGATTACTATTTTACATGTGGATATCTGTTAACTACCTGTCCCGTGTCAACGGTGGATTTTATTTGTAGATACCCACAATTACGTTTTTTCTCCTTTCAATCCCTAGTTAAAAGTTGGAAAAAATGCACTTGTTATGATCATAGAACCATGATTTCAACCGGAGGTGGCTCTAGCTGACCTTCGTGGTGGTTGAAGCTAGCTCGTTGCGGTTGAGGAGAATCCTTCGATGGAAGGGAGGGGGTGTACCTGCAAATCTACTCCAACGCTCCAGTCAAAGATGCTTCAATAAGCTTTTAGGTGTTTTCATGGAATGAGAAAATGTACCTGATTGCAGCCAACCACACCCTATTCATAGGCACTCAGACGTGAACATGACTATTTTTCCCTTACCGTGTGAAAATCGGGCGATAGTCCCATGAGATGGACGATTCAGGGGAGTTCTTGATGTATGATCATATGTGACACGACTCTTCATCATTGCATGTGGGCCATAATAGTATGTGAATGCCTTATTGGGTCTTGGTTGCAATAATGGACCTTAACCCAAAGGATCGAGCATTGGTCCATCTGGATAGTAGTTCCTAAGTTGTTGGCTCGCAGCTCGAGGTAATGACTTTCTAGTGTTAGGATGTCTGAATGACCTTTTTACTGATTGCTGTTATCGAATAAATGTGAAGGTTTTCGTTCAGGTGCCTTTATCCCTCAGATTCTCTAGATTTGCCAGAATTTTGGGTTTCGTGTATGATGATTGCACTTTTTGCTACTACATTTTCCAAGTTATCCTTTAGTTTGCACATATGCTCTCTTTTTGGTGGCGTGTTAAATAATCATGGGTTGGTTAAAAGAGATCGCATCACTTGATTCGGTTTGGATAAAGTTTTTAAAAAATCCGAACCGATCCGATCCAAATAAATGCGGTTTAATTTGGATCGGTTTTTGGATATCCGAAATGCAAAATATATATTTTTTCGTTTACTTTTTTTAAAAGAATATAAGTTTTTATTAATATTTATATTACACGAACACAATAAAATAATATGTTTGATGTAAATTATATTAAAAAATCAAAATCACAATATGAAAATTATCAATTATTTTTTAAACATATGAAGTAATAATAATACAGATTAAATCAATGCAATATATAAGATTAAAAATCAACAAGGAACATAATATTGCAATATGTAATACTAATAAAAGAATAAATAACTATTAATAGTTGCCAAAAAAAAACTATTAATATTTACTTTTGCGGTTCGGTTCAGTTTGGCTCGGTTTTGAATAAGTGATCCGAAATCCGATCCGATCATAGCGGTTTTTACAAAACAACATCCAAACGCATTCAAAAATATTCGGTTTTTTGCGGTTTTCGGTTTTTTTGGATTGGTTTGGGGTTTTAGTTTGGATCGGTTTGAATTTGAACACCCCTGTAGATAAGAGTAAATTCAAATATTAAAATTAAAATAAAAGTGTAACAATCACAATATGAGTGTGTGTGTATGGGAGGCACTTCAGTGCCTTTAACCCGCGAAAGGCACCTGCCATTCTACCAATCAAGTAGTGCCATGTGGCATTTCTTATTTAAAAAAAGAAAACAAAAAAGCTTTGTAAATCCAAAAAGGTTGAAACAAAACAGAACACACACGCCTTCCTTTCTTTCTCACACCGTTAGTTTCAGCCGCCGCCACCGCTCGCCGTCGTTGAGTCTTCCCTGGTTTCTCTCCCTCCCAACACCTGTCATCAATCACCAGATCTCAGTCATCTACTCCGATGACAACCTCTATCTCGACTCGTCGCCGCACTTTGCTTCTTTCTCGCCGTCTCCTTCCATCCCCGTCGTACTGGTTTTCTTCTTCTTCATAGAGATTTATTCTCCGTGCCGACACCAATCTTCATAAAGCAAAATAAGGAAGGTAGAGAGAAAATACCGCAACAGTGAGGCCACGAAAAACATCAAGTGAAAGCAATCTTTGAGAAGTTTGAGGTTGTTGTTGTTGTTCTTGTTTTCTTGAAGAAGAAGATGAAGAAATCATTGTAGAACGTTCTTCATTATTAATAATCTTTGTAGCTGAATTATGGATCTGTTGTTTTTGTTCTTTAGAGTCCAATGGTGGCGGTGCCGGTAGTGTCCGATGATTATTTGGAGATGGTGTGTAGAAGGAACCCATTGTGCGCTTGGAGATAAAAATGCAATTTTTTTTTTTTTTTAACCTAAGGGACCACATGGCAAAACATTAAGTGTAGGATTGATTCAAAGGCTCACAAACATCCAAAGTCACATGCCTTTCCCGCTTTAAAGGCACTGAAGTGCCTCCCGTGTGTGTATATATATATATATATGTCCAGTTTTTTTTTTGTCTTTTATCATTTAAAAAGTGTGACAAACTAGATGAGTATATCTATACTTACTTTTTCATTATCCCAATTATACCCTTAAATAACTTTTTCTATAATAAAGTTTGTTGTTGGTGTCATTAAAAAAAAAAGAATTTAGATTAATATTTTTTTATTATATTGTTGGTGTCATTGAAATAGACAATCATGATTAGTTTGATTTGTTATAATTTGAAAAACAAAAAACATTTATATTTTTAGTTTTAATCAAAATCAAAATTTCATTAAAAAAATACCGTTCATAATTTTTAAACGTGCTCGTCTTTTCGCTATTATATTGTAATAAATATATTATTTAAGGTTCTTAGTTATTGTTCGTTATGTTTTTGTGAACAATTTGTTATATTTTTTTTTAATATTTAAATTTACTCTTATCTATTTGTTATGTGTTATTTGTATTGAAAATTGATGGTAATTTTCAAAAGAGAAAAAGACTACCAAAAAGAGTCAAAGTATGTTATTTTCTTTATATATAGTATAGGTTGTTGTTGTTGTTGTTGTTGTTCTTATTATTATTATTATTATTATTATTATTATTATTATTATTGTTGTTGTTGTTCTTATTATTATTATTATTATTATTGTTGTTGTTGTTGTTGTTTTGGGATTTGTAAAGGGTGGAGAAAATAGTAATGGCTTAAAAGGGTTTCTTTAATAGTATTTAGAGTGAAGATAAAAATATTTAAAAATTGAAATTAAATTAGGTTTCTTCGTGTGTTAGTTTTTACAAATTATGGGATCATTATGTTTATGCATATTCTTTCAAAATAAAAATGTTTATGCAATTATGCATATTGATGAGCTTGTAAATCTTGCAACAATTTAAGTTTTACTGATTTTTTGCGATAAGAATGAAATTCCAATTTGATGGTATCCAAGATTGAGTGAAATACATGAATGAAGTCCAATTTTAGTTATTTATTCCGAACGACCTTTATATCATTACATGTTTTTGTTTTTAAAACATGTTATCCGATCCAAGGACCGACTAATCTAAGGGGACCAATCCCACTGCCCACTTGCGGGGACCCCGTTCTAAGCCAACACAAAACTAACTATGAAGGTACCGTCGATTTTTTAAATGTGGTGCTTGTGATTGCTATAGAAACTTCCACAGGAAGGAAACAATTGTTTCCAGAGATCTAACACCTGTCTCATTTAGTGCTCCATGCCTCCCTCAAGCACCGACTCCTTCTACAACTAGAGCACTAAGGGGCACAACCAGTTCTCTACTTCTACCTTTGTCTGAAGGGGGCTATATTTTGAGGGAGGATCTTGAACAAAATGTTCATCATGTTGTTGAGCCTATCAATGGTGATGATGGAGAAGGGTCATCACAATCTAAGAAGAGGTTCAGGTCTAGGTTCACACATGAACAAAGAGAAAAGATGCTTGATTTTGCTGGGGCACGAGGTTGGAAGATTTTGAAAAGGGACGAGAATATTGTCGAGCACTTTTGTAATGAGATTGGGGTGAAGCTTCAAGTTTTCAAGTCTTGGGTTCAGAATAACAAGCATACCCTTGGCAAAAAGCCCTAAATAATAATAATAATAATAATAATAATGGTTATGTGTTTCCTTAAAAAAAATGTATATTTAAGTGTCAGTTGATCTTTGGATCTTAGGGTTTATCTATATGTTTATATTATAATATGTGGGACAACAGTTGGGGTTACTTTAAGTATTCAATTTTGGTGTACTAGTGTTTTGTTTTAATTTCAAGTATTGATGAACAATAGATTAATTTAGTTTCATGTCTTTTTCATATTTATTTTTTGATGTAGTATTTTTACTTTTGTATTTCAAGTTTGATCAATCATTTTGGTGTGTGGGCGGTATTATCTTAAACAACGAGGAGTTAATTGGGCTTTTTTTTATTTTTTTACAGAAGGAGTAGATTGGTTTGTAGTTTTACTTAGGGCATAATGAATTTTTTAAGAGAAGCTAAAAAAAATAATATGAATTGAAGGGAAGTTATACCTCACACTCCTACATTTATACTTTCACTCTAATATTTGATACAAAGTATCAAATTTACCCTTTATATAAAAATAAAATACAATCACCATTCACTTGTTCACCCCACCTTTTTTCTGGAAAAAACTTTCGCCGGAAGAAAACTCAAACAAACAGTAAGACGTGTTTGCCGATCATCAATTATTGATTGCTCTCTTAATCTTTTCATGTGTTTATTCTCTTAATTGTTCACTATTTGAGGATTATGGGTTTATCAACGTTTTCTGGGTCAGTGGATCACGAGAGAATAGTTCACGTAACCGTGTTCTGGAGTGCATCAATCGATCTCAAAATCATTGATTTCTAAAAAAACACATGCAAAACGTTCTGGTTGATTCTTCTCGAAATTGGTTCTGGCAATTTGTTTGTTTAAGTTCTTAATTTTTTGTTACTCAAACCTCAGCCGAAATCGTATTCTTCCCGGAATGTTAAAATTGAGAATGGGAATTATTGCTATCTTTATTTTGATTAGTAAGACTTGATTCGAAGACTAGGTGGGTTAATTACTTACCTTGCTCTGTACCCAAAAAAAAATTGCTTACCATACTTTTATTTATCCTCACCAATATCATTCCATTATTTTTTGCTTGGAACATAAAGAGCAATAAACCAATAGTGATTGTTCTTACACTACTACGCCCTTCTCCCTATTGGATCCACATTATTACAGAAAGATACACATAGAGTATTCTGAATAATTTTTGGAAAGGTTAGCATGAGTATTCCGAAAAAAATTGAATAATTTTCGGAAAGGTTAGTATGAGTATTCCGAAAAAAGTTTGTAACCTTTATATCAGGTGGGGTGAACTCATACTGAATGGTAAATTAATTTGTAAAAAGGTTAATAACAAAAGGGGTAAAATTAGAATATTTGAATATTTGTAGGGGTGAAAGTACATGTGTTGGGGTACAAGGTAAAATTTTCGAATTGAAGGTGCAAAAAAAACACAATAACAATACTACTTTACATGGGTCATTGTACAATTTTGTGTGCATCGGAGGCAATCATTATTAAATGATTGACTTTCGTGTTCAAACCTTGTACCCTTCAATGTGCTTCTGAAGAATATGTTCTAGCAATTTTATGGGTCTTACGTCAAGTTTGAGTAAATGGCCCTATAATATGATGAATGAGACATGTATTAATCATGACGATTGACATCTCAGTTATGCTGCCAGCAAAGTCACCATAATACCATAATATAATGTTTCGAAGTCACAACTATGATAACACCGTAAAACATTGTGTGTTAAATACACCTCGTCTTATATATTATTAATAAAAAAGAATAACATAAAAAAAAACTTTGGGTGCAGAACCAAACTCAATAAGGCTAAGTAAAATACATTTCCCTCATACCTAGTAACATGAAAACCTTTTATCATTTGTCAATAGAATATGATATGTTACTTATAAAAAAATCACTCAAGGCCAAATTTGATGTCCCAAGAATGAAACTTTCACGATGAAAGTCATATTATTATATTATTATGAAATCTAAATACAAATTTAGGTTCCCTTCAATTTGAAAAATACCAAAAAGCATCCTCAAAATAAATAAAAAATAATTAATCTATGAAAAGCATATATGTTATAATAAATACGATTTGAATTATATATGATGTAAAAAAAATGCAATCACGGTTATATGCTTTCAAATCATTTTGAATTCCAAAATGAGTTTTGAAAAATCAAAACAAATATAGGTGCAGTCATTATTTATACTTTTAATATAATTGTAATATGTGAAGGATATCTTATTGCAGAAAATGACAACAACATAGTAGCAAGATATCTTATTAGTGACTAATCTTTATATAAATGTAACATATAATAATTACATGTAGCACATTTTACCTGTGATTCAATGAGAATCTTCAAAATCGTGTATTGCATACAAAAATATAAACATGGAATCCTTATAAAAAAAAAAAAAAAAACATGGAATCAACAAAGCAAAGCCAATCCATACACGTGTAACTCACATATACACAAAATGTCGTACTCTTTTATCTCTAGATAATGTTATGTAACAAATTCTCATTTTTCCAAAATTTCAACCATATAAAAACATCAATTTCAACTATTTTTGTTGCTATGATGGAATATGAAATATATGGTTGACAAAGATTAACAACATTACAATACCTCAAGAAGCTCCATGCACCACTCATTTCCATCAACCAAAGCAAGCATCCAAATCCTTTCACTTATTCTTCTTTAACAAAAATAATGCAAATATCAAAAATGCTTTCTTCCACATTCTTTTCACTCTTTCTTCACCACCATCACCTACTTCCACTCTTTCTCTTCATTCATATGGCAAAGAATCTTCCTAAATAATCACACAAAGATTCCAAAACACACACACTTCTTTCACTATAATTGTTCATTGTTTTTTCTTTCTTTCCATTAAGAAATGAATTTGAATCACTCTAGTGGTTTTTCTTTAACCAAACATACAAAAAAAACATCATTAACTTCTTCTATTTACCTTAGAAACTCTCATATCTTTCTCTCTAAAAACACTTCACCTTTGTTTCTTAGAGAGTTTCTCCATGTGAAGCCTCTTCAACTTTCACCAAACATAGAAAAAAGTTTGAAAAACTGTAAACTCACACACCCTTTTGCTAGCTTATCATCTTTTGCAGAAGCAGAAGGAGAAGAAGGTTCAAAAGAAGAAATTCAGCACAATGAACATCACCAACATGCTGCAACAGAAAACGGAGAGAATAATGATGAAGTATCAGGAATGGCTAAAGCATTTCACATATCATCAAGAACAGCTTCTGCTATAACAATATGTATAGTAATGGCTGCACTTGTTTTTCCTTTGTTTATGACATCTTTAGGACAAGGTTTGGCATTGAAGACAAGGATGTTATCATATGCAACACTTTTGTTTGGATTTTACATGGCTTGGAACATTGGTGCTAATGATGTTGCAAATGCAATGGGAACTTCTGTTGGATCTGGTGCATTGACACTTAGGCAAGCTGTGTTGACAGCTGCAGTGTTGGAGTTTTCAGGGGCATTGTTGATGGGAACTCATGTGACTAGTACAATGCAGAAGGGAATTCTTGTTGCTAATGTGTTTCAGGGGAAAGATACTTTGCTTTTTGCAGGGTTGCTTTCTTCTCTTGCTGCTGCTGGTACTTGGTTACAGGTAAAAAAAAACACTTAGTTTCGCAATTTAGTGCTAACTCCGTCCCTGAATATAAGAACTTGTTGAGTATATTATGGAGATTAAGAAAATTTATAGTAGTATTGAATTTGTTAACAATTGGTATTGTTTTTCTAAGTTTACCATTTATGAGAGAGGGTGGATTTATATTTGTTGTTTACTTGTTGGTTGCAAAACGAGGCAAAGTAATTAGGCGTATTATGGTAAAGAAATACTTAATCAAGTTTAAAATTTGAAGAGGGGCTTATAAAAAGGGACAAGAAAATTTCTCAAGAAATAATCAATTGTGTTCTTATGCTGAAATTTTCAGATGGGGTCAAAACAATGATAATACAAAGGCCAATTTTTAGTTTACACTTTGAAAATTTGCAATTTGGTTTTGAGATATTGGAATTATTACTATTGAGCATGTTGAGATAACTGGTATTGAGAAAACTTTGTAGGAATCTCCAACTTAGGAACATAGTTTTAAGCTGTGGAACGTCGCATCCAATGTGAGACTCTTAACACACCCTCCTCACGCTCCGGACTGATAGCGGTGACCTATAGTAGATGGTCCAACGGAATTTGGATAAACTTTGATACCATCTTAGAATTTCAATTGGGTCTAACTCAACCATACAAAACCGGCTTCTGAGGTGATTATTACACCACTTATAAACTTATATTCAGAACATAGCTCTTCCAACGTGCGACTATTAACAAAAACCTTGGTTAGGAACATAGTATTCCCTGGCTGAAGAAAACAAGGATACAGTTGATTCTTTTTTTTAGCCATTAGAATTGTGTCATTTGTATGACATTGGTGTGCTCCTTAATTTTACATTTTTAAAGTGTCAGATATTAGTGTATGCGGCTACATGGGAATTTGTCTGTATCTTCTTTATTATGCATTGAAAATATTAGTATATATTTTCTTTCGAAATCAATGTATCTCAGCCTTTTGTTGCTATAATTGGAGAGTAAAGGCCAAAAGGATTCCAAAATAGCATCATTTTAATTAATAAATATATACTAATGAAACTAAATTTCTTTGAGATTTACATCCAAAGTTATCTCTTTTATGACTGAGGAAATTGAAAACATTGAACTCAAATATGTGTCAGCAAAGACAAGACTTGTCTTGTTTCTCAACAGATGCTCATTTTTTTCCTTGAAACAGCATGCAGTTATTTAGTTTTCTGAGTTATTAAGGAAACTAATGTCATTTTCTTTTATTTTTTGTTCAAAAAGATATAGAAAATAAAAAGAATGAAAATTATGCTTTAGACATACATAGTAATAATCCAATTAACTTAATTAGGTACTTTTTTTTTTTGTGCTATGCAGTTTGCATCATATTATGGTTGGCCAGTATCTACTACACATTGTATAGTGGGAGCAATGGTAGGGTTTGGCCTAGTCTATGGAGGTGCTGGAGCTGTATTTTGGGGTTCACTGGCAAGAGTGATTTCGTCATGGATTTTCTCGCCACTATTGGGAGCAGCAGTATCGTTTATTGTCTACAAATGCATCCGAAGGGTAAGCTCATTAATGCAACATTTGTTTCTTCTCGATGCATACTCTGTCCTTACTTCATGGTTTAATAAAATGAAGAAGTCTTGTTAGTAACAATTATTTAAATCTATTCGTGCACTTTCGGTGCAAAAAGGTTTCGGATCATCCAACTATGTGTTGTGAGATCATTTAGTCTAACAACACGAGTGTCAAATTCATCAAATGAAGTGGCAATAGATCGTTGGACGACAATGTTAAACTATTATGAACTGACAGTGGACTTGAATAATCTTTCCACTAAAATTTTGTTGTTGAGCAAAAGGAGTGTAGACTAACATTCCATATAAGAGTTTGAATTTTGAATCACCGGTTATTGTTACAGTTTGGACACTTTGTCAAACATTTTTAGCTAATTTTCATAAGCTCTTGAGAATAGGTTATGAAAATAGTTAATAGCTTATATGAAAACGATTTGACTTTATTTTATCTTTTGCTCTAGAAATAGCCAATACATAAACACTTGTTTGACGAGTTTTATGCTATAATCACTTAATTAAGTTGTTTATCCAAACACATATGTTAGATTCATGCTCATTCAACCACTAATATTTCCCCCATGCAGTTTGTATACAGTGCACGTAACCCAGGACAAGCAGCAGCTGCAGCAGCACCAATTGCTGTATTTCTCGGCGTAACTGGAATTTCCTTTGCTGCTTTCCCACTTAGCAAGATTTTTCCAATAGCTCTAAGCCAGGCATTAGCTTGTGGAACCGTCGGGGCTTTCCTGGTCAACAGAACTATCCGTAAACAACTCGGACATCTTCTAGACAAGTCAAAGACTCCATATCTGGAACCCGTCCCCCAAAACATAGGCTTCTTCTCTGATATTACAGGTCCAAAGGGTACTCAACTTGAAATAGTTTACGGAGTTTTCGGTTATATGCAGGTTTTATCAGCGTGTTTCATGTCATTTGCTCACGGTGGAAACGATGTCTCCAACGCAATAGGTCCGTTGGCCGGTGCGTTAGCTATTCTACAAGGCGCAGCAAAAGGAGCTGATATAGTTATTCCGATTGATGTTCTTGCTTGGGGTGGATTTGGAATTGTTGCAGGGCTAATGATGTGGGGTTATAGAGTTATAGCTACAATTGGAAAGAAAATAACTGAACTTACACCGACAAGAGGATTTGCAGCCGAGTTTGCGGCTGCTTCGGTTGTTCTGTTTGCTTCGAAGCTAGGGCTACCGATATCGGGGACACATACACTAGTTGGTGCAGTAATGGGAGTCGGATTCGCGAGAGGATTTAACAATGTTAGAGCAGAAACAGTGAGGGAGATTTGTGCTTCATGGGCAGTTACTATTCCGGTTGGCGCTACCTTATCGGTGATTTACACATGGATTTTGACTAAGCTTTTGTCTTATGTTTTATGAGTCTGCATTTTCAAGATATAATAGAACAGGTTATATGTATGTGATTACTTAATTCAATTCACTAGCGCCGTCTTTTGAGATTAATTGTTTATTTGCGGTGAAATTTGGAGAAGAGGATCTGCAAGGGATGAAATTTTTGGTGTTTGGTTTCTATGTGAAGACTGTGGTTGCAGAAGAGACTGACGAAATTGCAGACATGTTACTTTTCTGTAGCTAAGTTGAAATAATTTAGCAATCTTTTGACTTTGAAGGATGAAAATTCAGAGAAAATGTTGGAAGAAAGCTTCTATGTATGTATTTAATAAATTCATTTTAACATTTTTGTTTTTGCTTATGTGTGCTTTAAATCCATCTGTTGAAACATTCTTCAGTAATAGAGCAGTGAAATTCAAGCTTTATCTTTAGATAGTTTAACATGGCGAACCTTTGGTTTTTGAGATTTAGACTGTAAAGCTTATTTATAGATGATTATATTTTTACTAGGCATACGTACCAGTTGGTTTTGGGTGGTTTCGGGCCCAATACCACCCCCGTAAAAAGCCGCAGGTGAAAAACTCTGACCCATGTCCGACCATTGTGAGCATCGGTTTCGGCTGGTTGGGTGTGTATCGGGCTGTGAAGCCAGATTTATTCGGGTACCAACTGCAAGAAAGTTAAAGCAATAAAAAAAGTGGAGTGAAATCCACTTTAACCTATCCCTTCTCTTCTCTCTAATATATGCACAAAAGTACCTTCTGCATAATTAAAAGCTTGTATACAAAAGGGGAAAAAAGTTGGAAGATGTTTGGATTTTATTAACAAGATGTAAAGTAACACTATCAATCTATTAGATCCATGAAGAGGAATCAGAAATTAACTTACAAACATAGTATCATAACAAAGAGTTATGTAAAAAAGTAAAAGGTAAAAAAAACTAATATACAAAAAAAAAAAAACCAATTTACAAAATCATGGAGAGAGTTCCTTCACAGCTGGAAGACTAGGTTTCCATCCCAAACTTCTATATTGTCTTGCCTTTGGAAAAGGTGGAACAAAATTTTTCTTTGGTCTTAGGCCTCTTTTTCTTGAAGGTTTTGTTGGCTTCTCCTTAGGATTATTATAAAAGTTCTTTGCAAGCGTAAATGAGTCCTCTAAAACTTCTCCTTCCACTGCATTTTCATTCATCTTAGTGTCCACTTCCATTCCCTCTGAAACACCATTTAACTCTTTCATTTTACCATTCTCTTTGTGTTTGTGTCCATTGCTAGGAGACTTGGATTTTGTACCAAGATTCTCCTTTTCTACCACCCCATTAGTCTCTTTGGTATGATCTTTCTCTGGATGCTTTCGTTTGAGCTTCTCAACATCTTTTAAAGAGATTAAGATATACTTGTGACCAGGAAGCAAAAGATCTTCTTTCCATAATACAGATTGGTGAGGAGATTTGAAAACTTCTGGACTTGCAATACACATACCTGGATACTTAGTCATCAATGCGTAAACAGGAACCGTGTGTCTATAAACATCTTGTTTTCCGCCTGCATGAGCTATTTTAACGACAAAGTCCTTTGATTTGGAACTGAATTGATGATCTTTGTATCCCATGATGTTTCCTTTCTTCTTACTTTTTGAGTCTTTGTTATCAGTGTTCTCTACGAAACCTAACGAGTGAACGACGCGTTTCAGCATAGCCTGCAATTCAAAGTTATACAATCTGAATGTTTCATCATATTCTATCAGAAGGTGATGTTAGGTAAGAGAGTGTAACATTGGCTATGTCAATAGTATTTAAAGAATTATTCTTAGTATACTATGGCCGGCCGTTTTATGATTTAATATTTCTCATTAAATGATGTGAAGATGATACCAATGCTATGAACATGTGAAGACAAACGGAAATGAATGGCTTTTTGTTGTAGTCTTGTGAGATGAGAACAAATTTCTTCATAGAATGGATAAGAAGGAATCAAATGATTTCCTCAATATTAACTCCATGGTTTGGGATTTGGATTTGGTGCAGTAACTGCGTCAAGCAGTTTTCGATCTCAACCGTTCATTCTCAAATTAACGGCCAAAGATAGTTTAAAACTGATTTTGTTATTGTGTAGTATAAACCATCCGATCTCAGATTAACTGCTAAGATCGTTTACTTCGTGAAAATGGGTGCTTTTCTCACTGCAGGGAATCTGGGCCCCATGGTTTGATACTATGCTAGCTCTGCAGACACATTCTTGTACTAGGATCATACTCCCACAAACCTGAATAAACTTGGCGCGTAAGTTTCTTTAGCCTTCCACTGATCCAATTATTGTGAATAATATAGCATCCTTTTTTTAAACATGTTTCTTTCATGGTTTTATCTTGCCACAGGTTTTGGTATGCGCCATTTGGAAAAAGGTTTCTGTCTAAGAAATGTACTGTCACATTTGTTTCAGGTTCTAGACATTTGTTATCACCGACACGGTTGGATCCTCCTTGTCCACATAATATGTCATAGAAGCTTGGTTGTTCAGATAAGCCTGAAGTTTCTGCATGTTTCACCACTTTAACAATGGCTGCAATTGTTTGATTATCAGAATGAGCATAATAGAAGCCAGAGTTCAAACGTCTAGGTAGGTTTATTGGTCCTGCATAAATGAAACAATTGCAAAAGAATCATTGTAGAAAGGAACTAAAAGAGCAGAAAATTTGCAAAAAGGTGTGCTCGAAAGAGCTTCTTTACAGATTATTTGAATTTATTCCATGACATAGACACTTATTTCTAGTGGCGAGACATAAATACTTGCATAGTGTCGGAGATAGTTCATGACATGTTTATATGTTGTTTTCAGATTAAGTTAACAAGTTTTTCAAGATAGATTATGAAAACACTTAATATATATAGTTAATTTATGCCCTTAATTGGGAGAAAATGTGACTTTCAAGTGTGAGATGCAGATATAATTACCTTGTTCTTGGTATTCATCAGACTGTGCAACAAGAACTGCATGGCCAAAGGAGTTAAGAAAGGGAATAGGGTTTTTGAACCAAAATGTATCCACATCACTAAGTAGTACATTGTAACCTAGCTTGAGTATCTTCAAAACAATTCTTGACTTCGCTTTTGTCACCCTTTGGAAACACTTTGTTCCAAAGTGGCAGTCATCAAAACTAATATCACTTGGAGCTATTGGATCTTTGAAAACTGGAATTCCCTGCCATAGCAAAAAGTGTGACAAGAATTGATATGATCATTACTAAGATAAGAATATAAAGTTAAAAAGCGTTCAAAATATACTCTAATCTTTGTATTTTTTTTGTTTAGACATCATATCATGTAAATAATAAGAGTAGCTATATTCATTTTTGACTCAGTTGTATAGTTCAAACACTCGGTTATATCGTATGTCACTCATTTTCTCTCTATTTGAACAAAAAGGAATTGGTTGATTTGATCTCTCAATGGTGGGTGGATTCAAAAGCCTACACTTGATTTCCTTTATGTAAATCATGATAGTGTCATAATAGGTCAATATAACATGCTTAAGAAAATCATTAATTGATTATATATTACCTGCATATATAAAGGGGAGGCCAAGTTTTGGTATAGCACTTTTCACTAATTTTACCCTTCGTTTAAACTATTTCACTTACAATTATATCATTATCTATCCAATCAAATAACCAAGTATTTTTAAATAATCGCAAAAAAAATGTAACTTATATTATTTTTATTGAGAAAAACAAACAAATGGGTTCGCACGCAAGTTCTAAATAATCGAGTACTTCATGAAATATTATTTTTGCAGAGAAAGACAGAACATACCTGCAAGATGGAGAATTGGTAAGTTTCCTGATCAAGGGCAGAAACAATAAAATTTTCAATGGACAATTTTCTTAATCTGCAAACCCAACTCATTAGCATATCCTTATAGCTATAGCCAGCAACTGTTAGTACAATTGTTTTATTTCTGTCTGCAGTGATAGACAAAAGTGTTTCTAAGGAAAACGGAAGCTCCAAAGAGGCTGAAATTTTCTTCTGATCCTTTAGAGAACAGTCCAACATTCTTCTCACTGATTTCTGATGATTAATGCAATGCATTGCATTTTCTTTTAACCTAGAAGGAAAAAGCTTTTCCTTCATCAAGTTCACTCCGCCTTGGTGTCCAATTGGATAGACAACGTTTTTCTGCGTATCAAACATGATGTAACGGTCTTCACAGGTCAAAAGTTTTGGTAGGTTTGAATAATTAGCTTCACTATAGAAGAATGAGCCATAGTGTTCTCCTAAATGTGAATTACCAATGTATTCCCAATCTCTATTTTCAACATCTAAACCAGTTGAATTTCCGAATGTAGCATTATTCAGATTGAAACTTGTGATGGTCCAACTAGCATCAAACACAAACCTGAACTCAGATGAAATAGCCTCATGAATTATCCAACTGTTATGTGTACCTTTACCGTAGATGAAAGGTGGAAGAACTCCATTATGCAGAGGCATGTCTTTGTTATTCCATGCGATGATCATTCTTTCTGCATTATAACAATGATTCCACTGCCAATTCTGTTTTGGTATTTTCTGCAGCTGAAGAATATTTTGAGCTGAAGCATTTTGAGGTGAAGCGACAAGAAGCCAATCACAATCAAGTTTATAGACATGATTTAGGGTGGAGATGAATCCAGAAAGGATAACTGTTTCAGGATCAACGATAACAAATATGTCTGATGGGAATGAGCGCGATTTCGCAATCATGGAATGGAAATAAGGACTGCCAAGGAAGCTGGATAAAAATAAAATAGATTGGGAGGAATTAGTTTAGATTTTTCCTTTTACATCAGGCATAATGAATACCAAAAATTCACCACCATGTAATATTGTTTTACATACATAGGTACATATCTACCAACATAAATACAAAATCAGAATATTTGGAAGCAAAGCAGGTAAATATGATGTGTTATTTGTCTTGCATGATATATAAAGATAACTCTCGACCAATTTTTATTTAGTACTATTTTGTGCATTCAAAATCCAAATTGGTGTATTCCGAAAAGAAAACCACCATTTTTTTTTTTGGTACAAGAAAACCACCATTTTATTTGGTACTAAATCGAAATATTGTTCAACTTGTCAATCTTGCCAACTATAATACCACCATCAGAATACAAATAACACATCGTATTTGGGAGGCCGGACTCCCTGCACTTATGTATGTGAGTTTCGATGGTTATTTACCATTTCGTCTATCTACCCAAAAAAAATTAAAAAAAATTCCACCAGAATAGCAATTTCTATAATGGTTCTAAATTGTGGTCTCCTATACAGTTGCAGCCTCGATATAGAAGTGTTTTAGAAGTCTCTGCAACAACATCACAAATGCAATTACGGTTGCATTAACCGCATTTGTCTGTATATTTCTACAATAACAAACAAGGTTTGCAATGTAACACAACCACAACTGCACTTTAGAACCGTGATTTTTATAATGAATACCGACTCATGACGGCACATCAAGGCTAGTTTGCTTACGTGAAATCGATGTCGGTATCAACCAAAACCCGGACGGAATCAAAAGAACTTGCAAATGAGGCAACAGAAGGGTGTTGGCTGAACAAAACAACAGTAACATAAGGAGATAGCGCCAACCATGACTGAACAGCAAGTGTCTGTCTCGTCCCAGTAGAATCCATAAAAGGCTTGGGAGCTGTGAATATGGTAATGCTAAGGTTGCTTGAATCCAAAACATCATTTTTATTGAGCTTGAAAATTCTGGTGTGATCCTTGTTGATTGAAGGTAATCTTTGTGTTGCATATAGAGAGAGAAGTATCAAGACAAACCCAGATAGCCAAATTGTCCAAAGCTCCACATGAAATGCCTGTTAATCAAATGCAAGTAACATGTTATGAAAATGAAAACAAGGATTTTGAAACACAATGAAGAATGCATATAAGAGAGGAGAAAAAAAGACCTTCATGGTTTGTTTGTAATTGTATTAGTGAGAAAATTGTGTTACCACTTGTTTTTGTCAACTCTTGATAGGTTATTAAAATTAAGAAAAGAGAAAAGAAGTGATGCTTTAACTGAAAGAAAGAAATGCAATATTAACAAACAAATTAACAAACCCACTAGGCCACTACAAAGACTGACATGTGAAGTTTGACGTCACAAGCACGTTAATTAGGCTTCCTCTTCTCTTGCTCCAAGGCTTTTCACGGAAGTTGAAACTTGAAAGAATTGAATTGAATATATAGAAAACAAATTGAATTTCAGATAGAAGAGATCACAATCTACTAGTCAAAAGTCAAAGCTGGCACTTAAGCTCTGTTTTCGTTATAGTATAGCAATACTATTATACTACTATATTATTATTAAAACAAATGTATAAATATAAAAAAAACGCATAAACAAAGAGTAAAATTGAAGTTAACGTGGTCAATCCCAATGCATATTTAAAAGAATAGATGGGGATAGATAAACAGAGCCATGCATATTTGCAACCTATAAACAAAATCTATAGTTTGCTTGCATGATTTCTTCACGAAAAATATGAGATGCGTGAAAACCATGAACATAGTTAATGGATTATGGATTCTCACAACAACATTGCGTATTGCAGAATTCACTGCGTACTTCTATGAACAAGGAAGGGGAAAATATGAATAGAATAATTTAAAAACACATTTCAGTGATTCAGCCAGCAGATCTAGCGAAATTTGGATCATTTTTGTATCCCAGAATACGTCAGCAAACTTGAGCAAATTTATTATATGCATATAAATCCAAACGAAGATAATTTCAAATTTTTATCAAAACAAGTTACCACACACTTCCATGACCAGCCCAGTTTAATACAATATAATTATAACACTATAATGAACTGTATTAAGTTGGAAAAGTAGTCATTGCTACTCAAATCCTCATCCGCATAGAATGTACCGGTGACGAAAATCATAAGCTTCATCTTACCCTGCAATTTGAAATCTGATCCACTCAACTCATCTATTCACTATTTACTAAGTTGGATTGAGTATCAGTCAGGCAGCAGTAAGAGGAGGGAAATATGAGAAATGGGTAGCAATTTAATGAAACAAAAGTTATCTGAAACATTCCTCTAATGGAATAGGCAAAATTGGGATTACTATCTCATCTATTAAATTTGTCAGTGGGGATTATAATATCAGTAGAACTTAAATACATAACAGAATTCTATCAAAGATATAGCTTGGAACTTTCAAGTTTTTTTACATCAAATCAAAACATATTCCACACATATCCAACTCTACCGGAGTTTTATACCAGTTCTTCCCAAAGAAGAGTAGCAGATCAGGGAAGCAACTGTATCTTTATGTTGAACCTACAAAAATAGGGCAAGTCGTCACTTCTTAATAGATCCCCAACGATAGTCCTTCCAAAGACCATGCATAACAACCTTAGCCTATCTTCCATAACTATGTTCTCTTGTACGAACCCGGTAGAAGCATCAACAACTGTCATCAACAGCTGTCCTCGCCGTTCACTTATGCCGCCGAATAGGTGATCTGGATCTTGACCTATGCTTCCGAACAGGTGATCTTGACCTATGCTTCCGAACAGGTGATTTTGATCTTGATCTATGCTTCCGAACAGGTGATCTGGATCTTGACTTATGCTTCCGAACAGGTGATCTGGATCTTGACCTATGCTTCCGAACAGGTGATCTTGATCTTGACCTATGCTTCCGAACTGGTGATTTGGATCTTGACCTTCTTACCCTGCATAAAAAGGAAACCCTGTAAATAAACAAGGCACAACTGTAGTACAAATGGGAACCCATACAAATTCACCTGAGTAGCTTATATTGTTATATGATGATGGTAGTTTGTCTCAAAAATATAAACCTCAAACATGATTAACTTAATGGCAACAAACCTGGAATTATCAAGAGAAGAATAGGGAGAATGCCCGCGATGAGAACGCTTGCTATGAGGAGACCGCGAAACTTGTCTAAAAATGAAACCACCGTACTGACTTGGTGAGTTTAAAGTAAACGAAGTTTATAAAAAATAGCTCAACCTGGTATAGTGTCAACACTCCCATTGAAGCAACCTACTACCAAAAATCTAATTTGTTTCTAATAATATAAATGTGCTAGTGTTGTTATTCTCCATCCTGGTTACACTCACGGCATAGAAACCCTGACAGTCTAAAATAAACAAATGCAACATATTTGTGCACAAAGTTTTAAGTTTCTTGGGTTTTTCTAATATTGTATAACAGATGGCAGACAAATAAATCAAGATAGCACACAGTAGAGTAATTAATGCATGAAGATGTTTATTATTCCGAACATAACAACTTGTACAGCAAGAAAATCATTCCATTTAAAAAGCAATATATATGATAATAGGACTTCAAGTTTTCAACTACAGAAACACCGAAATGATTAAATCAGTGGTATAAAATATCAGCTTCTGAATCCTCAAACTGCCAAAAATCATAGCTAAATGCTTTTGCAGAAATAAGTCAACTATCATAAGTCACACAAACTTCAAGTATCAACAATCTTTAGGCAAACTCGCTACTTTGTAATAGTAATCTCTCAAGTTGCACTAAGATGCAGGGGTAAATAATGATGTTTTCGCAGCAGAGTAAAACTGATCATATACATGTCTGAAAATACCTTCTTTCCACATTTAGATAATTATCATAAAATATTGATATTCAACTAAATATTTCTAATCTCCCAAAGAAGTAAATAAATGATAAACAATTAAACACATAAAAGATGTTAGAAGGCTGAAGTTGAAGTCCAGAAACAATGCAGGATTAAATATGTATTTCTGGTCTTAAGATAGCAACATAGTACTTCGGTCAAAAGATCTGGGGGAGGCAATCATGACCCTGAGCCTTAAGTTGTGAAAAGACTGACCTAGGGCTGGAATCAATAATGGAAAATGCAGAAAAACGGGGCAACCTCAAACAGACACACAGAACGAAAGTAAAGAATTGCATTATGACCAATAAATTGTGTATCCTAATCATGCCCTGGCCACTTTAAGACTAAATTTCAGCACATCAAACTAAGATGATGTTTGTTTTACCAAAATGCTATTAATAACCAGGGAAACAAAATGATACACTATCAAATTATATGCCCAAAAACATGAAACAATTGAGAATTACTATGACTGTAAATGTGTTATATGTCTGAACAGGAAGAAGAAAGATAATACTATAGCCCGTATACATAAACAGCTCATCTACACATCTGACAGATGCTCTGAAATACACATTGATATTGCAAACCTGAAAAAGGTAAGGAGTCTCTTTATAAATAATACCTTCGTTTAGACCGGACTGGAGATGGTGACAAGTCACGTTTCCTCGAACGCAGCTTCCTGCAGTACAAAAATGAAATTAGGCAACATATGACAACCAGACAAATGAAAGGCAAATGGAATCTGTTCTTAACCTTTTTGAGCCTTCTGAGCCTTCACCACTTGAATCATCGGCATGATTATGATCCTTGCTGGTTCTACCTCTACTGCTTACTGACGATGATCGTCTTCTTTTGTGCCTGTCGTGGTCACTAGCTTCTCTTCGCCTAGATTTATTCTCCCCCTTATCCTTTGTATGTTCCTTTTTCCGGCTAGTATCTTCGGTGGTACTACCTCTATGAGGCTTTTCTGCTCCCTTCCTATCATCCTTGACATCAACATGGGAGGACCTTTTCCTTGATTCTGATTCCTTTGCCTTCTCCCCATGCCTATCATTGTGCTCCTTCACTCTTTCTTTTGACTCACTGATGTAATCTGTTTGTTCCTTTTTCTGATTTCTTTCATCCTTTCTTCTTTTGCTTTCATCACCTTTTTCATCAGGCCTGGTCTTATGACTACTTTTTACCTCCTTAAAATCCTTCTCGGAAGAACTCTTGTCATGTCGGTCATTTTTTTCTGATTTTCTTCTGCTTTCCTTACCTAGATGATCATCCATTGCTTTCTCTGTTCCATTCTGTTCACGCAATTCAGCTCTTGGCACCCCTGACATGTCTTTCGAGCTAAAACCATTAAACCTATTGTGGCTTCTTTCAATTTCATCAAGCCCATTATCCCTAGCATCTTTAGAAACTACATTGGAATCAGATTCTTTGGACATCTTAGCATCGTGTGATTGATCAATAGCAGCACCATTGCTATTTCTCGATAGCGATGAGTTGGTTTTGGTGGTATTATTCACCATATACGCATCATCTTTTGCAGGAGCAGGCACAGTGGAACTCTCGATTTCATCATCGGCATCAGAACCATAATTTCCAAGACCTAGAACATCTCCAGGAGAGGTGGAATTAGATTTTTCATTGGCACCATCATTCTCTGTTTCCTTTGCTTTAACTGGAACTAAAACTTTAGTAGTTGCCTTAGGAACCGGTGCAGAGGGTGGAGAGATAGATGCCTTATGGTTTGAAGTGCTAACATTATAACCCACTGGTGAAACAAAAAATTGTTCGAACTTTCAATACCTAATACTCCATAGCTACCACTTAACCATTTGTGTATGGAAGATATAGAAAATTAGAAGGATCAGGCTTACCTTCAGCAGTCAGATCGTCTTCACTGAGAACTTTAGTTGCAATTTCATCAAACAATTCATCGGTAACCTAAGGAAGAAGCTATAAAATTAGAACTGTAATTTTTATTTTCTGCTACAGAGAGTATACAGATGTTATTCGTGAATTGTCGTGTCTTATTTAACATTTTTATTCCACCAAAAAACAGATGTTAAACAAGACACAATAATTCATTATTCAAAAAAAAGACAACAATTCATGTTTCAAACAATGCTTACCTTCAAAAGAACTTCAGTAAGAATTTTTTTTATTTCTTGGTTGATTGCTGCAGTTCTAGCTACTTCAACCTGATCATATATATTACATATGTCAGATCAAATCTGAAGTGGATGGACATTCAATAACAAATGAATGTGTGTGTGTGTGTGTATGTGTGTGTGTGGAGAGAGAGAGCTTATTTTTATGGTTATGGTAAGAAATAGTAAAGAAGCAAACCTCTTCCTCCTCTTCATCCTCAGCTGATCTAGACGAATCAATACTTTTACTGTCTGTCTCATCATCAGCCTTCACATATGATTTATCAATGCCATCAACCACAAGTGTTTCTTCCACTTTTGGATGATCGGCAGAAGGAGCAGCGATGACTGTTTTCTTTATTTCCTCTCTAAGCCAATTAGGGACTGACGCCTGAAAAATAATTCCAACATGAGATTTGATGAATCATATACATCAAAGCACTAACCTTCAGAAATTACTTACCTTCTTGGGACGTTCAGGAACACCAGAAACACCATATGCATCAGCAGAAAAAGCTGCATTAGGATGAATTGCAGCTGCTGTGTTAAGGGAATAGGGTGCACCATTCGGTGTAATCGTTGGAGGGTGACCAGGTCCAGGAAACCTTCCATATGGTGCTGCTACATGACCAGGAGTAGTAATAGAAGGGTCATGCTGTTAAATTAACCAAGTGTCAGGTGTATCAAAAGAAACATACTAGTTGACAAGAAAAAAACAAAATGTGTCAAAATTTATAACCTGTGGCCCTGAGGGATGACTTGGATGTATTGGTGGATAACCAACAGCAGGTGCCACTGGAGCCCCCCAGTTATTCATTGAAGAACCAGAATCATGATGATTATAAGTTGATTGCATTTGCAGGTCACTGTCACGACTAAACGTAGGTGCAAAATTTAAAGGTTGATCTGCCAGATTGATAGACGAGTCAACAGAATGGCTGTGAGATGCAAACGATGGTCCATGCATTGATGGTTGCACATGGTATTGTTCTTGAGATGAGGAACTTGGCAAAGACATCATTGCATACGATTGTTGAGCCTGATCAGCTGTCTCTTTACCTGTAAATCAGTATTCAGATTGAACATGGAATTACAAATGAGGGAAAACAGGAATCACTGAAGTTCAAAATAAAGCCTCCAAGTCCTGGAATCATGCTCTCAAAGGGCATGCTTATATTCATCAAAGCTTAGTTATCTTTATAAACCCTCTCTCACCGATAATTCTGACACTAGCAGTTTTAAAATTCATCTTTAGAAAGAAAATATTTAGCACTCGTGTAATAATCATAATCATCAGATACAAAATAAAGCAGCACTGATGGCAGGGGGCGGGTTCTACACAAGTCTTCCGCAAATGTGTGAAATGAGTTAAATTTTGCAGGTAACGCAGTGTGGTGCTAAGAAATATATTGGCTCACACAATCCCTATATCTGTATATCATCTTACAATCAACAATGTACAGGAAACAATAAGATGGCTGACATAAACAAATAGTTTTGCACCCCCTTATAAACAACTTGTTTGAAAGCTAGCTAAGCACCAATGCACATTGAAGTGAATAACGAATTTTATGATATTGCTATATAGCATGACCATTTCATTAGGACTTCATTTATTATGGATATTGCCTTGTTATTTTAAAGCACTTGGAAATGTGGGAAAAAAACACGCAACTATTCCTAAATTTCAGCTCAACTAGCACATATATACAATTCCAAACTATTTTCTTGACAGGAATCATGCGGTTTTAAATATGGTTCCCAATATTTCCAAACATAAAAAGTAGACTTTCTGTTAAAACAGTTTCGTATCTACTTGTTTTGTTGTGTTACAAAGGCATGTCAACAAACCCAGACCTACATGAGTAATATATGAATGCATTCCATTGTTTCAATCTCACTTCCAGAATCCAGAGTTCCAGATACTTGGCAAAATTGATCAACAAAGAGTTCAGGAGACCTTGGCTTTTCTGACAAATTACAACTAAATGAGTTTTCTCAATATCAACAAGTGTTGAGGACTTGTGGTTGACAGCATTTCAAGTATAGGATGGTCATGACCCATAGGAAACAAGAATAGTTTTCTAGGAGGTAATTCTAATAATGCTGGTTTTGAAAAGGAAAATGTACTTGTAAAGATACTGAAAAGCAGAAACCTTCTGGCTGAAATGAGCACATTGGATGGAGAAGTTACTTCTTGTCAATGGATGTACTGTTGTCTGTTGGGTAAGAAGGTTATGATTTTTTTCTGCCATATACCTTCTGTACAAACGTCGAAAAGAAACTTTGATAACCAATAACAGTTATTATGGATGATCAAAAGGAATTAAAAGCCTTAAATTGATTTTTGTAGATTTAATGCCGTCTACTTTGTTGAATGCAAAAAGAGTGTTGGTTCGAGTGTATTTTAGAATGCCTTTTCTCTTTCTTGCAGGTTTTCAGGCATAGGAAAATTTGGCCTAGTTGTGGGGTTTGTTTCTTAGTTTCTCCTTGGTTGTCTTACGTGTGGTTTCCTATGGACGTTATAATTTTGTTTCCTTAGGCTTTATCGTTTCTCTTGGAGGGTAAGTTATCATCCCCCACCCTGGTAATAATATTTTTTTCTGCCCAAAAAATTTATAAAATCATACTTGTTGTCTAAAGACAAGAATTATGATAGCCTGATAGCATATTTTTAAAACGATAGTAAGGATGATAACGTGCAGAAGTTGAAAGAGATCTCTCTCATGGTTATCAAACCATGAATCAAATTGAAAATCGGAAGACCTATTTTATCAGTCCTGAATCAAAATAATTCATGAGTCATAAGAATCGTGGTCAATTCTTAAAAATAGCAGATATATTTTAAACATAATAAAATGGTACAATTACGTAAAGATATAAAATAATGTTTCCTTTATATGTACATTTATTATCGGGGTTTCTAATAATGTTCCTTAGTTCAACATTAATTACTAGAACCATATTTTTTATCAACCAACCCTTTGGTTTCTCTCTCCAAAGCAGCTGTCCCAATCATAAGTCTGTTGTGTCTATATCCATGTGGGCCTCCAAAGCGACAGCTATGAGGTAATATTTTTGAAGCCATCTTTGAAGACCTCCCAAACAATGACATTCCAGCCACATCAACCCAACACTAACTCGGTTCATCACCCCACGGTAGCAGTTTGGCTCCCACCCAACTCTTAAGATCTGTATTGTTGGAAACAGAACAAAATCGAGATTCCTACTACTATTTCGGCACAGTTCTAGCAATTCAGCAAGCAAATCCAATGACAAAATTAAACTAATCCAACTACCATGAACTCTCTTCGAACCAAACTTTAACATTATCACATTACAAATACTACAGGATAGAGAAATTTTAGAATATTATCTATGAACGATTGCCACAGAGCTTCACTTGCAATATCAATATATTAAATAAATAAATAATTACCTGCAACAGAACTATAACTAGAAGGTACCTCCTGCGGATGAACTGATGGATTTGTAGGCAAGTTTGCTTGTTCAAACGAAGCATTTGGATCCCCAACGCTGTTCCCGTCTCTGGTACTGTATGAATGTCCATCTGAAGTATAAGCTGCCTCTAAAGTGGCAGATGGAGCCTCCTGGGAATGTCCTGAATTTCGCTGCATAGATGGATCTACGAAGGAAAATTGTTGATAGCCTGATGATGAATGAGAATGGTTTTGAACATCGGTATAACGCGGGTCTACAGATTGCTGATATGGATCATGATAATGGGTTTGCTCTGGCAATCTTCCAGCAGGCGAATAATGTGGTTGTGGATGCTGATTATCCATTGCAGACTTAGCATCAGCCCATGCTCTGGCCTTGGCAGCCCAATCTTCTTCATTCGTATGGGCTACAATCACGCCGTTATGGCAAACAAAAAAACAATACTCACTAAATTAAGAAATCATATATAAATTTGGTATGGAAGGGGATCATGTGTCCAAGTGACCAATTAGTACTTTAAAAGTATCAAGAGACGCATGTAGCAAACCAAAACAATTCGCTGCACAGTTGTATCACTTCATACATTCAATGACAACATGCCAAGCCAATTATTAGTAATACATGTTAAGGAAACGCATAATACGCTATGCAAAATAGCGTATAGCATTGCTGGCATATAGTGGGCACCGGATAGCTGTTGAAATAAGGCAATTATACATAAAAAAGGCACACTGCATACAAATCATAAAGCGAATGGAGGCAGGGCATAGCTTACATATTGAAAGATTTACATATTACAGGGATAATACTATTTGACTTTTCAGTTTTTTTACTTTAAAAATAGGTCCTATCTGACACACACCTGTAGATTCTTCAGTTTTATCAATTTAAAACCCCTAAAATTCTCTTTTTTCTACATCAGCTAGTAGAAACTGGAATAGTAGCTCTTAGTGCCCAAATAGTAAAACTATGATAGCATTGTGGTTTTCATAGTGGATTAATGGATTCAACAAAATCCACTATGCTATAGTGCTGCTATCACTGCTATTTGACAACACTATTACAAACTTCAGTTGAAACTTGGTTTTGATCACAATATCCTTACTCCTCTTTCTCATACACAGACATGTATCCCTTTTGGTCGATATTCAGTATCAAGTAACAAATCACAATAATTTCATTAATAAATAAATACAAATGAAACATAACGTGAATCATATTTCTAAAACGACAAAACAATGGACTCGGTCAATATAAGATCACTATCTTTGTAGCACTGACACTTCTGATCAAAGGCGTGTCCAATGTCAGACACGTGTCAATGTCTCACACCGATGTGATTACATTGAATTTTTCAAATTATTATCAGTGTCGACGTGTGAGAGTCGTGTCCGGTGTCTGTGCTTCATAGATCACCATAACTCAACTAACAGAAAACAAAAACCAACATCTCAACACAATAGTACATGCATATTCGTTGTTTTCTTTTTCCATTTGCTCTTACAACGCTTCCCTCTAAAGTTGATGATAACTTCCAAATCCTCCAAACTTTAACATATAGTAACAAATATCAAAACCCCGATTCTAGTAAAAAAACCAAGAAAACAAAGTTCATGGCAAAAACATATCAAAACCTCTATAGCACAGACACTTCTGATCGAAGGCAGTCCGGTGTCCGAAGCATGTCAGTGTCTAACACATACACATGTGATTACAATCAATTATGTCATTTTCTCAAATAATTACCGGTGTCGTGTCTGTGTCAGTGTTCATAGATCAAAACAAACCTGGATATGCTTGATTTTGAGGCCAGCCAGGGTTGTTGTTCCATTCCTAAAAAAAATAAAAAATCAAACAATTAACAAAATCATAAGTATCAAAAATGAAATAAACCCTAATTAAGAAGAAATTTCACCTGAGGATAAGGCTGAGGAACGTGAGAGTGAGGCTGAAACTGCGGCGGAGGAGGACGAGCATGATGATGAGGAGGAGGTGGCGCCGGAGGTGGAGGAAACTGATTAGGATGATATGCATAAGGATTCGACTGCGGAGGAAGCGCCGGCGCTGACGGTGGAGGCCACTGCTGCGGCGGTGAGGGGGTTTGGTACTGAAATTGAGGGGTGAACCAGGGACCTTGTGGAGGAGGAGGAGGCGGGATTTGATGAAACTGGTGATGTTGTTGTTGGTGAGGATCCGCCGTGTGTGGCGGAGGTGGTGGTGGTGGTTGTGGTGGTCTCATGTAACCACCAGCGTGAGGTTGTTGCTGATACGAATCCATTGAATGTGATGCGTTTCGTTTCGATCGCGAAACAAGAAATGAAGGCTGAGATACGCCGCTTGTGAACAAAAACCCCTTTTTTTCTCACAGTTCTCTTCTTTCTGAATGGGAAAAATTTAGAAGGAGCTTAGCTCGAGAGAATCAACTAAACTTTAGAATGGCTTTTTTTTAATTTTTACAAAAGTAAATTAATTGCAGAGGGATTTTACTGGTCAAGTTAAAAGCACACATTATATTTTACGAATAAGATGTTTCGTGAATATAACTCAGTTGACATGGACATGTATTGTTATATGTATGGGTAAGGGTTTGAATTCAAACATTTCACTTATTCGTCTTGAAAAAATGTGAATTCCAACTATCAGGCTACTTGACCCAAAAAAAAATGTCGTTTAAGATTATTATACATAAATTAAAGGATTAATAGAATAAATAAATGAATTTGTAATCAAGGAAAAATTGAAGTTGGTAAAAGGGTGTTTGAAAGCTTGACACCAAACTGATACGCAGAATCTTGAAGGCGGAATCTCCTTGGTAAAAGACTGTATTTCTTGTTTGTATTTGAAAGAAGAGGCACAGAGTTTAGAAGAAGAAGAGGTGGATGAGTTACATAACCTCTCAGCTCAAATCTTGTCTTTTAGAAAATTACATTCTAACATGCAGTGGCAAAAGTCCCGGTTGAATTGGTTAAGGGTGGGAGATGCGAACTCTAAATTCTTCCACTCTATTATGTCCGCAAGTATGAGGGTGAATGTTATTATCTCTATTAAGGTTGATGGGGTGCAAGTTGAAGGTGTGTAAGGTGTTAGAGGAGTTGTTTTTGACCATTTCCAAAATCACTCAAGTCTGTCATGCACAACCGACCGAGCGTGGAAGATTTGTCGTTTAACTCAATATCGGAGGAGGGTGGCGTTTTGTTGACATCACCTTTTTCTGAGGAGGAGATTAAGAATGCAGTGTGGGAGTGTGATAGCTTCAAAAGTCTAAAGCCAGATGAAATTAATCTTGGTTTTTATAAGGATTTTTAGGAGGAGGTAAAAAATGATTTGAAGCGGTTCTTTGATGAGTTCCACCGGTACAATAAATTGACTCGTGCAATAAATAGCATCTTCATTGTTTGATCCCTAATATTGAGAGTCATCAGTGTTTGACTGACTTTTGGCCTATTTCTTTGGTGAACAATGTGTACGAAATTCTTTCAACGGTTCTGGCTAATCGTCTACGTCAAGTTATTGTTACCATAATTTTCGACACACAGTCAACTTTTGTGAAGGGGAGTCAGATACTTGATGGAATTCTAATTGCAAATGAGTTGGTTGATGATGCAACTAATACGAAAAAAGAATTATTGTTGTTAAAAGTGGATTTTAAAAAGTGTACGATTCGATGGATTGGCGTTATTTAATTGATGTGATGGGTAAAAAGAATTTTCCAAGCAAATGGAGGACATGAATTCTGGAATGTATTTCATCAGTAGTTATGTTTGTTCTTGTGAATGGCAGCCCTACAGATGAAGGGGACTCTTTGTCACCTTTCCTCTTTTTACTCGCGGCAGAGGGGTTAAATGTTATGATGAAGGTCGTGGTCAAGAAGGGGTTGTTTCAAGGTTATGATATGGGGTCGTAAGGTAATGTTACTATAACTCATCTTCAGTTCGTCGATGATACGTTGCTGGTTATAATACTAAAAGTTGGGTGAACATTCATGCTTTGAAAGCGTTGTTGTTACTGTTTGAAGTTATTTATGGCCTCAAAGTTAACTTCCATAAGAGTAGGTTGTTTGGGGTGAATACCTCTGATTCTTGGTTACATAAGGCTGCGTTGGTTATGAATTGTAAACATGGTAGTCTCCCTTTTTTGTATTCGGGGATGCCTATCGGGGACGATCCTAGGAAATTGAATTTTTGGTATCCGCCGATGGATCAGGTTAGAAATCGGTTGTCTGGACAGAAGAAGAGTAATAACTTGTCGATGGGGTCGTGTGATACTCCTTGAGTCTGTTCCGTCCGCTTCACTTGTCTACTTCTTTTTTAACGTCAAAGACTATTTTGATTAAGAAAGTTTAAAATCATAAATTATTTTAAAATTTTGATACATTAAATAAATAAATTGATTATTCATGAAACATTCAAAAACCAAAATAAGTGTTCCAAATAATATTGTTGGGGTCCATGCATGTTGACTAGTATAACAATGAGTAAACTCAAAACCACATCGTTTTAGTTGAGAGAAGGTGCCACACGTCACTGGCCTACACATCTCCACGTTACTGCAAAACCGACAAAGATCCCATAGCCATCTTCTTCCTTACAAGTTACTACAACCACATAAAATATCTTCACCTCTTCCTTTTCAACATTCAAAACCTTCTTTCTTCTCTCTTTTCCACCATGGCCGTAAGCTTAGGAAACCTAACCTTACTCTTTGACATATCTTCACCTAGAAGCTTAACTCTCGACAGAAAACCACTTCTCACGTTACCTCTCAAGAAAGACTCTTCTAGTTGCAGTTGTAGTTACTTGCATGAGGGGGAGTCACGTGGACGCGTGGTGGTGGCACGTGGGAAGTCGAACTCGGAGCAGAATGGAGTGGACTTTGACTCGGAGAGTGATGAGGAGGAAGGGTTAGGTGATGGAGATGATTTTGAGACGAAGGTAAGAAGAAGAGTGAAGGAGTTTGAGGAGAGGAGAGAGCTTGAGAAGAAAGCAGAAGAGTATTTGCAGAGTAAGGGTGATGATGGTGAGGAAGAGAGTGAGGAAGAGAAGAGGATGAGAGTTAGGAAAGAGCTTGAAAAGGTTTGAGTTAATTAATTAAACTAATCATTTAATAATTATTATTACTTTTATAGTGATATGATTTTCTTGTCTTCTTTCCTTAATTAGTAGTCATCTGTCTCATATGTGTCCGTTTGAAATATCAACTAATATATTATCTCAATTCTATAGTTTATTTTTTTTTGTTTTTGAAAGGCCTCAATACTAACCTAGTATTAATAAGGATAACTTCTTAAATGAAGTCCATTTTATCATAGAAATTAGTATACTAACTCAATGATTTTCTGGAGAAGTGTGTATAATAAGATTGTTAATGTGTCAAGAGTTAGAAGTTACTTATTGGATTTAAAAGTAGACGTTGAGCCCTCCCATATAACTATTGATTTCAGGTTTTGGGCGAGAACGTAATGTCTCGACTTACTTGTGTAATTGTTCTTAGTCTAATTATAATGTGATGATCCGCGTGTTTTAAGGCTCCCTATGAGTCCCAACAAAGAGATAGGGAGAGTATATGTTTACATATGTTTTTAATATTTGTTGATTGGTTATGTTTAGAAAGAATTCTTGCACGCGCTCATTGGTGTTGTACTCACTGTTATGGTGAATTTGTGGTTATTTCCGTTTTGTTTTATTTACATACACCTATCGAGCGAGGTCTCATATGTTTGTAAACATTTATCATTAGAGAACACTGACACAATTGTCACCTAACAAGTCACTAGAAATGAAACATTAAGATTGTAATATTGTATGGTGCAAATAAATCTAATTGGTTTTTTGGTTTGAAAAAATGTTTTCTGTTTTGACTGTTCTGTTTTTACACTTTTTGTTTGAGGAGTCGTGTTTTCATTCTTAATTACATTACTTTGTGTTTTCACTCTTATTTACTTAAAACTAAACTGCTACTTATTTTCAATACATACTACATAGTTCTTGTTTTCATAGTTTCCTAAACAAATATTTGTAAGCATGAAACAAAGTGAAAATAAGGTAACATGAAAACATGAACTGAAAACATAAAAGGTTCTATAATACCAAAGGGACCCTAATGTCTCTAAAAATCTCATTTTCCAAAACCGAGGATGTTAAGATGACCATTTTTTTCTCGTCTAGGGTGGAGGGTGATGATTAAATTGGCAGTCGTTGACATATTGTTTGTGGCTTGACGAATCAGGTGGCTAAGGAGCAGGCAGAGAGGAGAGCAACAGCTCAGTTGATGTATGATTTGGGCAAGAAAGCTTACGGGAGAGGCTCGTACGGACGTGCCGTTGAGTTTCTTGAAGGTGCCCTCACCATCATACCAAGATCTACGTTATTTGGTGGTGAGGTTAGTCGATTCTAAACTAAATAAGAATATCTACATTTTCTTTCTTTGATTTATTTTCATTTGTCTTTAATTGATTAAAGAGTAAGTAAAAGGAGTCCTTTTATTAAAAAAATTGTGAATTTCAGATACAAATATGGCTGGCTATGGCTTATGAGGCCAATAATCGCCATAAAGATTGCATTGCTCTTTACAAGCAATTAGAAAAGTCGCACCCTAGTATTAGCATCAAACGTCAAGCTGCAGAACTTCGTTACATTTTGGAAGCACCAAAGCTCAAGATAACCCAAGAAGAGATGGTGACTATACCCTTGATTGGTTCCAGTTATGACAGGTAATTGACTCTTCATGTTACTAATTACGATTCATTCAAGTCTTTTTAATTATCAAATTCTTCATTTTTCTTTGCAATATGAGAGTGCTGTTTTTCATGTTTGTTTCCATTTCTTTCTTTTTGGTAAGATCACTGGTTCTTAGATGATAATGTTCATTATGGCATAATAGGTTAGCACATTATATTATAGTTATAAATAAATCACTGTCACACAAATTAAAGCATGCTTTGATTTCTTGCAAAAATCATATCTGTGATAAACTTAAGTATGGATACAAGCTAAAATGACTTGAACCACTAGAGAGATATAAGCAATCCAAGTATAGTAAATTGCAAGTTCTTAGAATGAGTGTTACTGTCTCATGGAAATTTCCTAAGGCATGTTAAGTAACCCCTTAAAAGGAAAACACAAGGAGTGTTACCACCTCAAAAGTTTGCGTGGACTTTGAAATGGTCATAAACTAGGATGCAGCTACAACAGTCCATGCTAGTGCTATTTATTTTCAGTGAATTGGTCTTGAGGTGTCAAAAACTATGATACCATGATAAAAGCCAAGACAGACGATTTGGGGAAACTGTTAAGATCTTTGAGGCTACGAACTATGAAGCACTGACGCAGTCACGACATTAACACGTCCATGCCGGTAATAGTTTAAGAAAACGAATTACTTGGATGTAACCACATGTGTCGGATACCGGACACAAGAGGGGGGGGGTGAATTGTGTTCTTTAGAAAACAATTTAAAATAAGCACTTAAAAAAAATGTTTTAATCAATTAAAAAAAGTGCTTATAAAAAGTTTAAATAAATATAAAAATAGATATAGTGAGATAAAATAAATGACAATTAAAGTAAAAGAGATAAAGGGATGAGAGACAAGT
>Ga0315915_1000782_pt1 | contig 35319 bp, 12 predicted proteins | sample MpolbnodulesMG_FD_207738 | JGI IMG/M metagenome (GOLD analysis project Ga0315915, IMG submission 207738) | Medicago polymorpha root nodule microbial communities from Los Angeles, California, United States - branched nodules | ecosystem: Host-associated > Plants > Roots > Nodule | place: USA...
TATATATATATATTTTTATCAGGTAGTCTAGTGACTAGAATTCAGCTTATAAGGTGAATAAGTGAGGTGTTCGAGGCTCGAACTCCGGCCCCTACATACAATAATGCATTGTCCTATCAACTGAGCTAAATATATTCTATTGTATGCATGATGGCTGTTTGATTTAAGTGGGAAAAATATAAAGCTAGGGACCAGTAATACGGTTTGCTTTCTATATATAGCAGAAATGGCCACTCAAAAAAATAGTTGATATATCCCATTGATGGAATTAATCGCAGCTTATTGCTTAAGACGATTTGAAAATTAAAGCAAGTAAAAAGTGCGTTAACGTTGTAACTCTGTACGTGTATATAATACACTTAATAATTGAATTAAGAAAAAAAGTGTGAAGGAGGCGAGTATCTAATTCCAAGGCAAAAAATTACAAATTTTTTCTCTAAAATAAATCATCCTAAAAAATTTCCCGCTTTCAATATTTTTGAGAAAAACTTTGGCTTTTAAATTTATGTGGTGTTGCTTGGCCTTTTCTGATCTTTCAATATTTATGGTTTCTTTAAGTAAAAGAAAAAAAGAAGATCAAAGAAAGCAACTGAAGTAAAAAACATGTAGCTTGAGAGTGAAGTCTATGTTCGCAGTTTAAAGTTTTTCTATCTCAAAAGTTGATACTTATTGTTAATTTACAAGATACCTACAAAGATATGTACAAAGGCATATGCACGGCATGTGAATATATGTACGTATATACGCAAATAGCGTACACTACAGCTAGCATTATTGAGTTTGTAATCATCTACAAAAATCTTTAGCAGTGCACATGTCATATGATGCAGTGAATAATTAATTAAGCATATTCTTGCTTATTTCTTTGGGAAAAAAGAGTATTTTATCTGTTAAAGACAAAGTGCTTATAAATTTAATTTCATGAGATCAAGTTTATGTGTATACTTATTCCACAAATTGTTAGTACAAAGCACACACAAATTAACTAATTTTCCTACATAATCCAATGCAATTGGCGTTTTCGTTTGTAGCTTTTTAAATTTTCTGTTTAATTTACATCATATATGATTCTTACCAACCGACAACAGAGTACTTGACGCATGATTTTACACTCGACAACATAAGCTAGCTAGGTAGCTAACAAGTACTACTGATCAGTAGATAGTAATGATAACATACTTCTGATTGATGAAATATTAATGGTTAATAATCATTTTGGTCGTTGAATGTATCAAAATTTTAAAATAGTTTTTAATTGTATACTTCGTTAGTCAAAATAGTCTTTTACATTAAAATATTTCGTTAATATTATCATATTAGTCTTTCAATATACTTATTTATTGTCATATTAGTTTTTATACATTATAAATACATATTTATTGTCATTTTGGTTCTTATACAAAAAGAATTATTGTGAGTATTGATAGATTATTTTAGGGTCAGTGACTATTTTGACTAACAAAATGTACAATCAGAAGCTATTTTAAAATTTTGATGGATTGAGAAACTATTATAATTACTCGTTACTGATTCACACAGATCAAAATGATTATTACCCAAAATATTAATCTACATCTTTGTACTACAGGTAGAAAATAACCACCCATTCACCCAATGTCAAAACGAAAGACATTATATACTCATACAGTTTCAGATAGCCACTCATGAATGACAAGAATGAATATATTGGTTATGAAGTTAGGGAATTCAGGAACGTGGGCACACACAGATCACTCACTCACTTTATTCACCTGACACATCTGCATGTACTTTAGATCGGGGTGTGTTCCTCACGCCAACCATATCCTATAATAATCTTACTCATCTTATACTACTTAATATGGATATAAAGATAACATCCCTCTCGTTTCTCTTTCTGGTGTCACCCTTCCTATGGAAGCTTTTTAGTTTATTCCCTGATATCCACCAACCCGCCTTGTTTTGGAATATATGTTCAAAGTTTGAATATAACACTTGCAACCTAATTCCAAACAAGAATAAAGACATACTATTATATTATTATATAAGCCCAAACCTATAACTCTACGAAAAATTATTGCAATGCAAAAATGGTATAAAAGATTTCTTTTCTTTTCAATTTTCCCCGGGCAAGCAAAAATTGAAGAGTAGCGGATCATTTGAAATTTATTTGAATTCCTGCAATTCATTTGAAATCTCAGTAAAAAATAATCTAAGTTGATTTTGACCACCCTATGCACAAAATGTGTAGTTTTTAGATTTTTTTAATGAATTATGGAATTACCAACTGATTGTGTCTAAAAAAAAAAAAAGTTTAAATTCCCACAACGTAACAAGTGTAAAATGAATGTTCAAATTTCAGGTGAGAGATACATTGTCGGCGTCAAATAAGATAACATCAAATCGAACTACTCTACGAGAAACCAACAAAAAAATATATATGAATTATCATATTGAATCGAACGAGTCTACATTTAATAAGTGCTTTTAAATTTAAAAACGAGGAAACTTTAGGGTCACAAAGGAAACTCGAATATCATCATATTGAGAGAAAAAACAACTATAGAAAGAGAATTTAACACAATATCAATTTTAATATATGATTTCTAATACACTTGCCACAACATAAACAAATACATAAATCATTTAAAGTAGGACCCCAAAAGTGTATTTGATCAATAATTTTTTTTGTTTTTTTAGACAAATGCATCTCAAAGAAGTTTTTAGCTTTGGGATATATATAAGGTGAGTTATTTTTTTGACGGAATTTTGATGTATAAGGTGAGTTTGTCTAGGGAAAAATTAGAAGAAGGAAATGAAGGGCACATGAGAAGAAGCATGAAGAGGGAGAGTATAGTATTGATGGCGCGTGGAGGATTGGAATGTGCAAAATGAGGAGAATATATCCCTTGCTTGTGGGAGGAGGTGGAGTGGGTCCAAATGTTGTGGGGCTGCTAAGTAGAGTGCTCTTTCGGTATGCGTTCTTTATCGAGAAGAGAACCCTAAAATATTCTCACATACCTTCTGTCACGTCAGATACGACTACGTGACGTATCTTTCTTCTAATGGTTCTCATATCCACCAAATCATCATCAACGCTCCTCATTCAGCCAAGTCAACAATAACCCTCACTATATCAAATCATGACCGTCTATTTTGTCACTGAATAGTAAGATTTAGTACTCATGCTAAGAAACCACAGAGACAGGTTAAGGCCCACCATTGTTATCACCGACGAGTTTTTTTTTTTTTTTACACACTGTAGTGAGTCTGTAGTATAGGGACAACATGGCAACTCTCTCTCACTCATCATCACTTCACCTTTTTCTTCCTTCTTATTCACTTGTCCCGTCCCATGTAGCAACCACAATACAACACAAACACATGCAATTGCTAGCTACTACATACATTCCTCTATCTCTTCTCACTTAAAACACTCACATAATACTATCCTCTTTCATTTTCTTCTCTTCTCTCTTTGCAATGCAATGGCAATAACACACTGATACTAGCTAATAGTTGCACTTTTAGTATAGCTAACTATACACTGCTTGATCACAACTCTGAGCTTGGCTTTTGAATGGGTTTATCTTCTCTTCACGTCTGCAATATGGAATCATCTGCAGATCATTGGTTGCAGGTATATATACCATGCACATTGTATACCATGCATTTTCCTCTCATTTTCTTTATCATGTTCACTAAACACATGCATTGAACAAATCAATGGTGTAGTAGTTTGGCAAAGAGAATTTTATGCTTAGTTTCTGCTTTGTAAATAATTATGTAATTTTGTACATTAATAAGCTTAATTAGATTCATGATCATTTGAAATTTTGAATTGCTATAGAATTTAATTAAAACTGCTTTGTATAGCTTCTTAAAAAAAAAGTGTTTTGTATAGTATATGTTGAACTCCGATCTCATGATTAAAAGTGAAGTAGAACGAAAAATAAAAGAAGAGAAAGCTAAGAAAAACAAAATTAGGAGAAGCTAGCTAGAAAGAGAACAAAAAGAATGAAAAAGAAAAAGACCATGTAAAATAATCCAACAAGACAAATTAACACATTTTTCACTTTTACTTTTATCATAAATATATTAACTTCTAGTTTCTTTTATACAAAATTGTCAGGGCACAATTCACGATGAGTCAGGAATGGATTCATCTTCACCAATGTCTGGTGACATGCTAACATGTTCAAGGCCATCATCCATGATAGAGAGGAGGCTAAGACCACCACATGACCTATCCCTAAAATGTCCAAGGTGTGATTCAACTCACACCAAATTCTGTTACTACAACAACTACAGTCTCTCTCAGCCAAGGTACTTCTGTAAGACTTGTAGAAGGTATTGGACCAAAGGAGGAACACTTAGGAACATCCCTGTTGGTGGAGGCTGTAGAAAAAACAAAAAAGTTTCTTCAAAAAAATCAAATGATCACTTGGCTAATAGTAATATTCAAAACCAACCACATCATGTACCTTCCTACCATCAAAACCCTAAAGATCTTCAACTTTCTTTCCCTGATGTGCAATTCTCTCACCTAAGTAACTTATTTGGAGCTAATGGAGCACTAGGAAACCCTAATTTCATGGAGAACAAGTATAGTAATGTTGGCATGCTTGAAAACCCTAGGCCTATTGACTTCATGATGGAAAGTAAGTTAGAAGGTATAATTGGGAGTAGTTCTAGGAATTTTGATAATTATTTTGGAAATAGTGATCATATGAATATGAATATGGGTGTTGGGATTGGAGGAGATATGATGAATGGCCAAAATGGGTTGCCACAGAATTTTCATCATGCATTTGGTGGAATGTCATTTGAAGGAGGAAACAATAGCAATGGTGCTTATTTAATGGACTCTTGTCAAAGACTTATGCTTCCATATGATGCTAATGATGAGGATCATAACGTTTCAATTGATGTGAAGCCAAACCCTAAACTATTGTCACTTGAATGGCAGCAAGATCAAGGTTGTTCTGATGCTGGAAAAGGTCAGTCATTTGGGTATGGATCATGGAGTGGTATGATGAATGGTTATGGATCTTCCACAACAAACCCTTTGATCAACGGTTAAGCTCTCTCTCTTAGCTTGCTTAATTTGACCAATGACCTAATCAATCACTTCCTTCATATATAATTTATATATTATATACATAAAGTCTTTGTATGGGAGGGTTTAAATTCCATGTATTTTTTTATGTAGTGTTTCTTTCTATGATCAAGGGGTGTCTTAAAAATTCTACTGAATTAACCAAGAGATGGGTCGAGTGTGAATGAGAAGCTTCAGAGTCCAAATCTACTGCCTTGGTGTGTTTCCTTTTGGATTATATAAATATGTATGTGTCTTTGTGTGCGACACGTCATGGAAACTTTAGGACTATATATGCTGTAATGTAACATCGAGGAAGATATGATAGTTCTTCTTTTCTAGCTGAAGAAAATATGCAGTAGTACTATTATTATATTATCTTTTTATGAAATTTTTTGTCTCTATGTTTGTGGGGCTGTTATTTAAATGTTATGTCCATAATAATTTAAATGTTGTGTCTGACTTTTTTTTGTTTTTGAAAGAATGTTGTGTCTAACTTTGTTATTCTTTCTTTCTCACAAGACATTTTAAGCAAAAATATTCTTAGGGGAAGAAGCGTTAAAATTAGAGGAAACTTAACAAAAAATATGACAAAAAGGGGCATTCGGAGAATCGAACTCCGGACCTCTCGCACCCAAAGCGAGAATCATACCACTAGACCAAATGCCCGGTTGTTAACATATTTGAACAAAAATAATATAACACTAATCACTATCAGTTACATAATCTATCGTCGGAAGCATTTAGAACTTTCATATAATGTGCTAATTTACTAAATAATATTGCAACGCAGATATCATTGTGTCTCTGTTGTTTTTTAAAGTTATCATTCTTATCTTTTACAAGAATCAAAAGGTATAAAAAGACAAATAATTTGCAGTATTTGTGAAAACCCTCCAAAATCTTTTAAAATCCTCTCTCTACACAATTTTTACACTTCCCTCGCATAAGAGTATTGTAGTTTTATGAGAAATAAAGTGGAGGCCATCATCCCTTCCTCTTCCATTAAGCTAAAGTCCGCATACTGATTCTCTCATAACTCTCAAACAAAGACATAGTTATGAAGCGAATGGAGGCATAACGCCCATTGGTGCATGAGCGGGCAAAAGATTAGAAGCGAGGTGAAAGTGGTGTCTACGTTAAACAAGGAGAGCTCAATTGCTCTTTACAATTATATTTCAGCTGCAACAAAAATTTATTCCCCACAATATCAGAAATGATTAAAAAAAACAGAAAACGGGGGTTTACTACATCAATGTCCAATGCAAGTACCAAATCAACACACTTAAAAAGTGTAACATCAAGAAGGAGGGAGGTTCCATGTTAAGACAACAATGAGTTGGCTGTTAATTCGGGGAAGATAAAAAGAAAACAAAAATGTAAACATTTCAAAAACTTAAGCGATTCTTATTTATTTAGGATAGCATAGCCTAACAAATTGCTACACAACCTCAATTTGTGGTGGTTTGAATCCTCTCTAGTAAACAGAAAGTGCCCGAAAATAAAATATTTTTGAAAGTATTTTATTTCATTGTCTTTCTAATATTCTATTTACTGTGTGCATTCTCTTTCTTGCTGAAACTTTGCGGTGACTAGAGAGAATCCCATGTCAATTTATGGTGGAGTGTATATGTTGGTGCAACTTAGCTTTCTTCCTCTCATCAAATGCTGTTATAACCTTTTCTTTTTAATTTGCAACGGCTCAAAGCTGTTATAACTAAACAACCTTTTGAAGCCCCATAGTCATAAGTGATTTCATATATATAAAAAAGAACAATTGTTTCAAGCATCTAAAAAATATTTATAGAAAATACGACAGTCAAAAGGAGTTGTTATCTCCCCACAAGTTCCATTTGGGCATCTAGTTGAAAATCTCTATACTAAAAAAACTTGCAACTGTACAAAAACAAAAAGCAAATATAAGGTTAAATTTGAACACGTGTTCCTTCACCTAGAAGCTAAAAGTTACAGAATCAGCTTGTTCATGGAAGCTTTCAACTAGCAGGCTGGTATTTGCAAATACAGTCATATATGTTCCCTTTAATCAACTTTTCAGCCAATCTCTGATTTTTCACCATCGCAAGCTGCAAAGAGTGTTGAGAAAAGATAAATATAAAATGAATAAGAATGGTCAAACTATTAGAATGCGAGTAGGCAGTTCAAGTGTGTTTCGATAACACCAAAATCATGGTGGAAAATCCCAGTAGACTAGAAACTACACATTGGAGCTTTTAAAAATCGTGGTTGTCCACCGCTCAACCCTACAAATGCTAAGTGTGTTTGGTTTAGTTCCCAAAACGCTTCCACGTCAAACCACATGCATAAACCGTAGTTTTGGATTTTCAAAAGAAAGACAACTGTTGTGTTGTGATTGCATACAACATATACAAAAACAAGAAGTCTTGAAAATAATGATTGGACGAAATATTGATCAAGGGTAGAAAACATATGACAACTTTAGATATGGATGAATGATGAGAAAGAGAAACCATGTGAAGAATCTTGATTGATTCATAAAAGCATGTAGCATCTCTAGAAGTAATAGAACCGTCAACACAAGATAACCATCATAACAAAAGAGAACAATAGAGTTTTGGAGAAGCAATAGCTAAGTCACCAAAACTGAAGAATTAAAAAAGCCAAATTAAATTCTTCAAATGTTATAAGCCATTAACCAAAGGATGTGTTACCTTCAAAGCATCACACTTAAACTGAGCATAGAGGTTAGTATGCAGAGATCTACCCATCCCTTCCAAAATTATCTGCAAATAACAAAAACTCAATTAGAATATGATTATCCTTGATATTCTTGAATACAAAGTGGTTTTGTCAACCAAAAATAAGAATGATCCTCCTACCAAATCGGCGTCTTTTGCAGCAGCAGCCAATTCCGAGCTGACCTGTCTTAAGTCTATACAAGGACTACCACACCCATTCTCAACAACCATCAAGGGGACCGAAGATGAATTTTCTTTTGAGCTATCTGTATTAATCATTGCATCGACAAGCAAGCCTCCAGCTTCAGCAGCTCGCCTTAGAATGTCACAATGCTATAACCAAAAAGATTAGTTCCACTGAAGGATATATTATATGGTCATAATAACATCAACAAAAAGACATTTAACATAAGGTTAACGATTATTGTAAAATAAAAATAAAAATAAGGTTAATGATAAAACTTCTAACAACTCTTTTTGTAGATACTTGACATTGTACAAATGACCTCTAATCATTATTTTTTAATTCACATTGATGCTATGCTACTTTATTTTAATGGTAAAGGAAGGTCTAAGAGACAACAAAATATAAATATCAAATCCCCTTTCATAAATCAATGCAGCCATTTTATTAGATGGAAGAATTGACAAAATGAAAGGATAGTTTACATGGAGTGAAGAAGGAATGTTATTTGAAAACAAGAACATGAGATAGTGAAGGTGTTAGCTTCCATTAAAATCAGTGCATTAGTAGATTGAGGTTTTCAGAACACAAATGTGTTGGACATAATGTGAGACAGGTCATATATTTAGAAAGCTGAAACGGCAACTTTATTAGGGAGACATTTAGAAAGTGAGAGATGATAGGCTGAGTAGAGGAAGATTATTGAGGATCATCCTGAGTTTTGGCAGAGGAGTTCATACATTGAAAAAGAGCCAAGTCTCTCAAATATCTGGGGTGCAATAGAGATTTTTAATCAATAAAAGCAAAAATTTTCAATATTCTGAATATGTGAATAAACTTTAAATTCTGAATATGTATCTACAAAATGTGAATAAACTTTAAATCCAAGGGGATTCTTCATTAATCATTATGACTTAAGCTAGTGAAGCTTTTTCCATCAAAAGCAAAGGGGAAGAGACGGGGAGGGGATAACAAAGAGAGGTAACTGAACATGATAAAGACATTCAATTGAATTTTTGAACAGGCTACCTAAACATGAAAAAAAATAGAGGCCGATTAGAGTTCGAAAAAATAGACAAACCTTGGCAGCCTCAGCTACAATATCAGGAAGCTCCATTGCAGTCACGTCATTCAAAGCAGGAAGCGAGTTCGCAACAAGAACAACCTGCATCCATTGTTATCATGGTATAAAAATGTATAAACATTGACCAAAGTGACTGTATAGCAGCAAAAGAACCCCGCAAATATCAATGATAGAAATTCGTGCATAGAGGAATTTCAGAAAGACAGGCTATTTGAAAAATATTATGAAGTGCAGTGTGTAATTGCAGGTATTTGTAACCTGACTATGCAAGTTTAACAAGATAGCACAGTTGATAGCTGTATTTTACTGTAACAACAAACTAGCTGGACTTTATTTAACTGAAGTATAACACAAGCTAGCTAAAGCAATACATGCATGCGCAGAATATAAAGCTACATCATAATGTCTATGCTCTACCAATCAATCATAATATTACTTGACTTTGGAGATTTACCAACCAGTATAACTAGAATGTAGCCAATCCATTCATTAAAATTACCAATTTTAAGTTCAAATGAAGTTCAAAATCTCCTTAGAAAGGGGAATGCTTAAGATCAAACACAAAATCTTATATAGAAATTTTAAATTTTCCAAAATATAGAAACTAGAAAATGAACTCACTTCGGTTCCACGGCGGAGGAGCTCCCTAGCCAGAGGAAGCATCCCTAGAACAATGTCAGCACCTGAATTATCAACAAACAGTAAAGCTCTTCTATGAGGGGGCTTCTTCTTGTCCCCGGTCCCTAACATTCTCTCTTTGAAGAGATCAAAATCATCAACCTAGATAAAAATAAAAATAAAAAATTATATTGGTACTCAACTATCAACTATGATGGATAAATTCAAAAAAATGATTAAACTCGTATGTGCGTAACTCCACCTACCCGCCAAGGTCTGCGCATTTTATTGCGACTCATTCTGTAAATTTCAATAATCGTTCCTTTATGATAGAGATCAACACATGCACGGGATCCCCAGTCAAAAATGTTTGCAGCAAGAACACCTTCAATTAGAGTAAGCAGTCTCGTTTCCTGCAACCAAAGAGTCTCATATTACTGGCAGCAACAAGATTTATTAGAAGCTAGAGCGGCTTAAGAGTATAGTATAAACAAGTGATAATATTACACATGGAAAAATGAATATCGACTCCCTCCTATATGGAAAATTGAGAGGATTGTAGTATTAATCAGGCATACCTCATCCATACTATCAAGTTCTACAAACAAGTCAGGTAAAACAGCGAGTGATGCCTCATTTTCCCTATTATCCACATACAAATAAAAATGTTAAGAGAATATATGTGAAAAATATCAAAAATCAATTCGCGTACAGATTTAAATAGAAAAGGCATAATTACCTCTGCTTTATACTTCTATAGGCATCAACAAACTGGAATTCCCTCAAGCACTCTTCCCTCATTTCCAATAGATTGGCCAAGCCTAACTTGCCGTATGCAGAAGGCTCCTCCATCAACCTATTCATTTGGTGTGCAAGTGCATTAATGGAAAGAGCTTAAAATAAAATCCATGATTTTTTAAAACTTATTAAACATTATAAATACAACGACGTCAATAATACGACAAAACTTATCCAAAACGATTGAAACTCTGAACTATAAGTTTCAATATACATGCAACGACATGCATTTCACAAGAGGTACGAGTTGAATTTTGATCAACTATACTTCATAATCAACCCAATTTGGAGCTGGAATACGTATTTCTGGATGTTCACACAAAATTTCTAGCTCCATCTGAGCAATTTATATTTTTATCCTGTGGGATTCATGATTCAGACAGTAAAATTGTGAAAGAGGAAGAGTGGAAGACAGCCTTAAATCTTTTTTATGCTAGAAATTTGGTTGACTTGGAGAGCAGATATAATTCCCAAGTTGTCACAAAAACGAACAAATTAGGTTTTCGCTCGCTTGATCAAAGATAACATAGATAAAAACTCTCCATTTGTTGTTGCACAAGTTTCCATCTTGATAACTAGAGTGATACCCATGCTTCAATAATTATAGTAAGTTATCAAAGCAGGAATTTCATCTCATTATTACCTTGACAAGTGGGCAGAAAACGCACGAGCAAAAGCATCACCCCTTCTTTTTGCATCATCAGTTCCACCTTCACTGGCAACAGCCTGCATATGTCACAATCGTAAACTTCACAAGAACTTGATAATGTGTGTCACACGCTACTTCCTTTTATAGGAGGGACAATGCAGTACAACTGAACAATAAATTAATAAAAGCTAAAGTATAAATAGTAATATTTTACAGCAATAAAACGCAAATCATTCAATAGCCCTTCGGTTTACAGATCACATAAAATCCTTTTCTCTGAGTGTTTATATTGAACTTCTACAGTTCTACCTGACTATGAGACTAGTTGCCTTTATATTTACACAACCCACCTGTTGGTAAAGGCTCTTAGGTACTTTTGATAAAAAAAATTTAGTCATCCAATAAGCCAATACATAATGTATGTCCAGAGGTTTAAGACTATTAATGAGAGTAAAGCACTTCAAATTTGGAATCTAAACAGTCATTTGGTGCATTCTTAGAAAGGAAAATCATGTCTATAAAGTAAATTTCTTGTGCAGTCTCTTATTGGGAGAAGTGATATTTTTGGCCTCTAGTGGTCACGTAATATTTTTCAGGCTCCACAAAGGGATTTTAATGATGGACTTGTAGACAAACTGTCAAGCCTTGCCTAGCTGATATGGTTTTCTAGTTTACCATGTTTGAATTTCTAGGTTTCTTTAGGGAATGAATCTTGTTGTCCTTTATTGTATTTTTTAATATAAAATATTTCTTGACATATGTGAAAAATGATTATAGCCTCATTAACACTATATATTATTATCACTTTTGTAATACAAGGGCTGATCTTGAGAGTTTTAGTTTCTTTTATATTTCCAATTTTGCTGTGGCATAAAAGAGACACAAGCATGAAGATAGGGGCTTCAACTTTCAAGATAACAATTGTTTACTACCTTGTCCACAAGATCTGGTAAATGCTCTGACAAAATAGTGAGCCAGTACCTACGTCAGATGCAAACTGTGTTAGCTACAGCATAAATACTTCAAACTATGAAGCCTTAAATGAGAAATAATCAACAAAAATTTGCTTACTCTAATTCACTGGGATCTGCAAGATCGATTGTATTGGGCTCATACCTGAGAGATGCAATTCAGTATTAGTTTTCAAAAACAGAAAAACGAAAAAGTGATAACAAAGGATTGCCTTATAAAGCTGATACTTTAAAGAAGTAGCACACTTTCACTGATGAAACGGCACACAAACCATAGTTAATAGATACGAAGCGGCATATCAAGTGATAAGAGTGGATCAAATCTTGACCATTGGACCATACATGGATGGCCAAGATTACAAATTAGTGTGAAACAATCTAACGGTCAAGATCTCTTCTTGCAATAAACCACAATATGTGTGTATGAATGCACACATGCATGTATTTATGCAAACACACACATGTATATAGTTCTCTATTGCCATCTTATAAATGACCAGAATATATCAACTCAAGGGCAGCCCAATAGATGGGAAATTTCAATCTAAGAGGAGCTAGCTAGCACATTCCACAACCATTCTTACAATTTTGGGTCTGCCAACAACGGAAACACTTCCAAAGTTGGTACTAGATGGAGAACACCGACATTTAGAGCACTCGCATCAGATCGCAGAGCACTTCCTTTCGACAGAGGGACTTCAAAACCCCCAAGTCCAGTAGTTCCAGCAACAGGAGTCATCGGCACAGGTGCAGTAATTTCTGTTCCTTTTTGTAGAAACTTTTCCATCCACGAAATCTGCATTGGAACCTCCAAATCAAATCAAATTTCTTATAGATTGAGCAACTTCAGAATTTAAGGAGAAAAAAAAACTATACATGTAACTCTGTGGCACATCAGAGTTAAAACATCTAAAAGAATTTACAAGAAATGATAAAATCAATCTGACGAGAATTCAGACAAATAACTTTAGCAGCTCATTTGTTACAGAAGTGTGCTTCTTGTCAAGTACAATGTAACTATCGCCCACTCTTCTATGAATTCTAATTGTAGGTGTGTCAATATTTACAATTTGATTATTCTTATTTTAAACAAATCACAGGGAAAAAATGCTTTTCTGAAGTATAACCAATTGTACTTCATTTCAATTTATAACTTCATGCCAAAAGGAACTTTACTATATTCTAGACGTTTTGTCTTTAGTAGATACACAAGTTGGTTTACAATTCATCCAACTAAATTGGATATGATTCCATATGATAACATTAAAAGTTTATTCCAGAGAATCTTATTAGTGGAGTTAGTTTAATTATTTAACTATTTCAACCTCAAGAGAAACCACTGAGGGAGAAAATGGGACGTTCCTGATGGTAAAGGAATTGATGCTTATTAAATTGACCTCAGAATTACGGTTGCTAGGATTAGCTTTTTGTTGAAAAACTAGGCTAAATTGAACACACCAACTACATAACAAGAACACCCAATTATCTTGAGCAGGTAATCAGCTCAAATTAGATATTTTGAATTCCTATCACTTGCCTTCTCATTCAAATCGCCAAGTGGCGGGCCATGTATCTTGCCACCGGTATATGGAGCGCCCATTGGAAACCTTTCAACTAACTGATGCACCATGAGGTCATCTAAACCATGCTTTTCATAACTCATAAATGCACCTAAAGCTCCCAGAAATCCTTCATGTCGCAAAAACATCGCCTGGGCTTCCCCATTAGACCTAAACAAAAAATTATATAAGTTGCAAATCAATGCAGTAATTTAATTTAGGTGAAAAAAACATATCAAGTTACGTCAAGCCCTTGGGCATTTTATGTACCAGTATTGAACAGCAAATGAAAGAGTGTCCATGGTATAAGCATGACCCCTGATAAAAAATCCTCCAAAAAATATTCTCTTCAACTTAAATCGCAATGCATTTAAGTAAGCTATCTACAGAGAGATGAAAAGAACACAGGATTGTCAGGTATTTGCTGAAAGAATGGAAGGTAATGGAATAGAATGTTGGAATTGCTGAAAGTGAATTCCTGTTAACACATGTACTTGGATTTATATTCAATAAATAAACCAAATACAAAGAACTTTGTTTATTTACATGTCTAATTTACAAAACTTGACATTGAGATTTTAAATAATAGATCAGATGAGGCAGAATAACAGTTTTAGATGCCTATATTTATGAACTAAATGGATAAAATAATAATTGCCAGCTCACCTGACCAATATTGTATGAAATCATCCGTAGAAGAGAGAGTGATATGTCTTCAGGTCTGTAGTCTTCAAGTTCCTTTTTTTCTGATATAGTTTTTCCAAAACTAGAAGCAATTGTGGAAGCTGATAGGCCAATCTAGAATTATTTAAGACCGAATAATGCTCAGCCATGTTGATTGATAAAAAAATATCAATAGCTTCATATTTATCTACTCCATATTAATTTGGAATTTTTTTCCCTTCTCTATATGATGGACATTTATATATAGTAATAAGATCAACTGCAAAATTTACCTTAGAATAATCCAAACCACCATAAATGTCCCCAACAAGCATGTCAATAGCTCTATTATCTCCTTTCTGGCTCAGCTCAAGCAACTCATCAAAGCTGGAATTCATTTCAACAGAACACCTTGTCAATAGTTTAAACATAGCAATAGATCAAAATGATAAGAAGACTCATGAAAATGACCTCTTGCACTTTGTTAACAGTCTTCCCAGTCCCCAATAAGTACCACCACCAACATTTGTCCCACTAACCCTCTCAAACTTCCCATCCCCATCAACCTATGACAAATAAAAAGAAAGCATCATAACCTGTTAGCTTTTATCATACATTGTCCAAAGAGATCAAAAGTGTAATGAAGTTGGGATACAAAAGAAAAATGTACCTTGATCATACTAACACCGGAACCAACATTTACTAGAAGATAAGGGAACAGATCATTTTGGTCAATTTGAACAAACTCTTTCTGGCCCTCCATGTGCGTGAAAGCTTCATGGCGAATTGCCTACTAAGAAGTGTTAGAACTTCTGATCAGAGATATCAAGAGAAGAAGAAAACTATAGAAGACAGGTCAGTTAAAAAAATGAATTAGTAGCATAGCGCAGTTTGATCACAAATTCCAAACTAAATGACAGCTTATTTTAGATAATAGTAAAGGACCAATGTAGTTTTCAATAAGATCTTGGCTAGTAGCCCCAGACATGAAAAGTTAAGAAGGAAAATACAGTAATCAGCAATATTCAGCTATAATTGTAAAAAAAAATCCTGCATATTTAAATTTTAAGCTTATTGCTTGAACCAAAGTGTAAACATAAGGTAGTCAAGTTTAGCCGAACAAATGCTCTTTACATTACAAGGGAAAAACACAATAATATGACTCAAAAATAAGCAAAGACAGAGGAACAGCTGTTTTTTCGTTTTTTAATTATTTGTTTCTGATTACTCATCTCAATAAGGTGTATTGTACCTATTCAAAGAAACAATACATCCTCCCTATCAAGCTGACTTAAACAAAATGCAGGCGAAAATGATAATTTATAACAGGCGTCCCACCTTAAGCAAGAAATTTGCTCCTGCCACAAGACAATTCATTTCATCTTCTTTGTCAAGACTAACACCAAGTCTTTCTTTGAAAAGGTCGGTAAACTTGTATGCTCCACCTCCAGTAGCCTTCATCACAAAATGAATGCATTAGTCTAGTACCTAATAGCATCAAAGCAGAAGACAAGCGGAAAATGTGTACAAAATTATCTATTTTGACAGCTTTCTAAAACAGATAATGTTACAATTAGATATGATAATACCAATAACAAATGAAATGAACAGAAAAATCATCGACATAGGTTTTTAATAACGAGAGGGCAGAGCAAATCAGATATAATTTTTACAATAACTACTCACACACGTGATAAGTAGCAATAGCTTATAGCTTTATGCTTGCAATCTCATATAAATTATAATTGATGATTTGAAGAAACAATATAATCCAAACAGAAAAATATAATAGAGCATAGCATCTGCACAAACCAAAAAAACAGACAAAGACTCAAAGTTACCTTAATTATGGCATTTCGATCAGCCTCAGTATCTGAGTAACGTGACTCCAACCCTATAAGCAAGAGAAGAATTCCATAATCATAAATTCACTATGTTGTGCTAATGTGCTAAATTTTTATAGCAATGTTGAATGTAGTTGAATGAACACGTAGAACCAACAAAATTAAAATGATATTTGAATGTATAATAGCAGACTATATCCCACCACGGTGAAGCTGCTTTGAATGAATGAAATCTAAGCATTCGTTGATCTTTCCCGTTTCAAACTTGACAAAGTGAAGCCTTCCACCAAGAATAGGAAAGCTTCTCCTGTTACCATTAGAAAGCCCTAATCGCTCTTTCAATGTTTTCTTCCTTTTATCATCGTCTGATTGCCCTTCGTGTCTTGAAAAGTACACCAACTTTATCAGAGATCCTGCCCATATGAAGAAACAAATCAAGTTTCAGGCACATTTCAGACTCTACAAGTTCCTTATTCTCTTAAAAATTAACTAAATTTTGATACAATAGACTAATGACAAGTCCCTGAATATGAATATAACCGTGAAAATCCAAAAGAAGTAAAAGGTCAAATTGCTATTAGTATTGTTAGAGAGTGCTCAAACTCCATAAATGATGTCAAAAATAAGGGACACAACTAGGCCGTAAGAGAATGACATAAAAAAGAAGAAAAGAGAACAAAGAATCTCTTAAGCTGAAAAAGGAAAGTTGGTTAAAACAAATTCATCTCTACCCTCCCGTGTTTTCCGGCTTGACCAATCTTTTAAAACAACGGTATGTAAGCATTTGCGGGTTTCGTGTCTATGCTCTATAGCAATACTCTAATACATAATGATGGTAAAAAAGAAGTAACAAAGACAAACAAAACAGAAAAAGAGAACATGACAAGAGAGAGGTGAGACAAATCATCAGATTGATACATTAATAGTAAAGTTGATTAAAAGATGGCAGTTGTTTTATAGATTTCACGTATTATTTTTTTGGAGTTAACCCTCCAGTTCCTAGGGAAAGGAGCCATAGTAATCTGGAGTTCAGTTGCGAGGTAAGTAAAGTCTGGTAAAAAATTGTTCCCATTGGGAATCAAACTCGGGTAGGGGGTGCTCATTAACCACCGAAGCTCAATCACCTGGTTTACATTTCACATATTTTACTAACCCAAAATGATAACTCTAACCCCACACACACACACACCTAAAAAAGGAAATAAAAACACAAATGACAAGAAAGACAGGCAATTTAAGAAAAGAAAAAACAAAACACCAAGAGAGAACATTACATGACATGAGCAATAATAAGAATGAAACATGAATAGTAAGAAATAGTAAATAATAAATACCTCCAATATCAAGAGCGAGATGAGACAAATCATCAGATTGATTAGGCAACAAAATGGTGGGATACTTATCCTCAACATTAGATTGAATTTCAGCTTTGCTAACATCAAGTTGAGGCCTTGAACTTGATCTATGTATTGGATTGCCTGTAGGAGCCATGTTGTTGTTATTGTTGTTGTGTCCCTCAGATTCGTCAATACCAAGAACTTGTTGTTGTTGTTGTTCGTCTTCAACCAAATCAGCCATATTATATTTACTTATATGATGATAACCCCACCAACCAGACTGTATTTATTTGGTTATTACTGCTTACTGGTCCAATGCCTACATTCAAACAAACAACCAACCAACCAGCAACGTTAATCTTTTATCCATTTCCAGTAAAATAAATCATAAATTATTCATTTTCTAGGTCAGCAAACGGGACAACCAAGAATTTAAAAAAAAAAAAATACATTTTTACAAATTGTGAATGGAATTTGGATATTGGGATTATGGAAAAACGAAAGGCTGAGATTGAATAGTAAAAAAAAACGGAATTTGTCCATATTATTGAATAAAGACGAGTTTTTTTTTTTATATTTATACGAAGCACGCAAGCAGCAATAAAAGGAAATGGAAAGCGTGCAAGATTACTTTACTGGGTAGAGTGATAAACAAAGGAACCAACCATAGCTAGCTACCTTGGAGAGAAGAGTGTTGTTGTAGGTGACGGCGCACGTGGCAGTTGTCAGCGTAGACTATTAGATCTCGATTATGAATGATTTACGATCACTTTCGGTCAGAAGTAAACTCTGAATTTTCTGCTTTTTACTTTTCGCGCCAGCTATATGTATCTATCCTATATTTGGGGATGGTGGGTGGGTGTTTAAACTGTTTATCCAAGTTTTTACTTTTATTCTCTTTCTCTCTTATTCTTTTGATAATGTTTTTTTTTTTTTGAGTAATTATTCTTTTGATAATGTTAATAGGTGCCCATGATATGAGTTAAATCATTTTGTAGTTGCATTTTATTCAATTGGAATACCAACATATGTCTTCGAACATACACATCTGATTGTGGTCATCATAGGGGTCGAATATCTTGTCGTCCAGCGACTATGTGATCAAAGAATATCATGTAGTTCTCTAGCAACTTGTGTCCCTTTCGAGGGACGAATCTCATCGTGTATGGCTTATCTACAGTATAGTTGGGGTCAATATAGGTGGATACATCTTAAGAAAATGCTCCATATCTCAAGCCTCGAAAAAAAAATGCTTCATAACTTTTACAATCAAAGTAGAGTTTGTTGGCGCCAATCAAGGACGGATGCATATTAAATGTGCTTGTTGTGCCTACACAATTTTTTAAAAAACCTTTTTTTTAGTAGTATAATATACCAATAGTTGACACTTATCACATATCATTTTTCTCTTCGCCCACATCTATCATCATATATATCTCAAATCCTTTTTTGATAATATGAATCAGATGTAAAATCGAATGAGAGATGACTAGTTAAGTGATTGTTTAGTTATTTATATAAAATGAGATATTTTTATTGATATTAAAAATGAGAAAATCATTCAATGTTTCTAGAATATTAAAAATTGTAGAGGACAATTATGATGGTTATTTATGCTTTAGAAAATAAAATGTAACATACTAACATGTATATAATGCTGCAAATTTTAAATATATGGTGTCCTCACTATTCAAAACTCCTAGATCCGTCACCGGCACCAATCTACTCTCACGATATAATACTTTTCCATGGGCTTATAACAATTTTTGAGATGTTAATTCAAAGTAGCATTGAAGGTTATATATTACAGCGTATCACATTCTCTTTAACTTTGACCCTCATTATCTTAATTAAAAATCAAATATCAATTAAAAATATTTTTTTATATCATTTTGTGTTGATTAGTTTGCTAAGCTTCTAATTTTATCAAGCACTTCCTATTCAATTTGATAGCTTATCCATTATCAACTACATTATTTATTTTCCGCTATAAATTCATCATCTATTAGCTAGTTTATTCATCTTCTACTATTTCTTTAGCCAACTAGAGATTAAATGTTTGAGTTTTTGTGAAATATAATGTCGTTTAGTTGTATGTTTTGTTTGGAAATTTGTTCAAAGGGTATGTCTCATGATTGGATAACCTAAACCAACCCATTCACCACCAAGTTGGGTTGGTTTGGGTTTCTGGTTCAAAACAGTGTGGCATAGTTTGATAAAAACTTCTTGTTGCCCTCTTGCCTCCCCCATTTCCTCTCACGTGCCCTTGTACATTCACATTTTACGCTCGTTCGTATTCTATAATTCAAAGTGTGTTTTGCCATTTTGGATTATAAAATATGAAATATATGAAAACACTAAAGACCAAAAATATATCTCATTAAATCAAATTCTACCTCAACAATAAAAAATAAAACAAAAACAAAATTCAACGAACAATTTAAACAACATAACACAACAGCAAAGTACAACAAGAATCATAATTGCCCCAAAGTAATTGATAACAATGAACATGTTGATTATTACCTTTGTATTATTCCCTTAATTCATTGATGTTTCGAGTGATTGCATGACCTAAATCGTCTAATTTATGTCTATTTAGGATTTTAGGACTGTATTTAGTTTTAGTTTGTATTTAATTATTTGAAACTAGTAATGTTTTTTGTGGTTGGTTGGTGATCAGGTTGCACATTCGTTGTGAAGTTGCAAGAAGATGTGGGGCTAAAGTAAGAGAATGAAGCTTTGTTGTTGTGAGACTCCCAATACCGGTCGTACAATAATACGAACTTGGGACCATCGCTGGCAAAGCTTGCAGACAAAGTTACCTGACCTTAACAACGTTGGATGGTAAGCATGATGAAGCGACCCTCTAGAGAGTTGTCGCCATATGTTTACGATGATGGTTCTATTGAAAACTCCCTAAGACCACTTGGTCTCTAGGAATTTGCATAAAGTTGCAACTATCTATGTCTCTGCAAACCTATGGTGATAGTTTATTCATTGTTCTTAACTATGGATTGTTTTTTTTTGTTTGCTTTCCCATATTTTATCGTTTTCAACTTTATTTTGATTGTTGTTACTTTGAATGAGTTATTATATTTTACGTAAACAAGTTTACAAGCTGAAAAAGTTGCAGGAAGATACATCGTCTCAATCCATGTGAGTTCGATATTTTTATACTATTATTTGAGACAGTGTATACTTACACCCAGTTAGACTCTAGAAAATACAAGATAATGAATCAGCCAAACAAACCTTTCCATCTAGCTCACCCATATACACCCTGATTTCTTCATATGTCCTAAGGCGAATTAAACTTGCCTAAATAGATCACCAAGGTAGCTTCAAACTCCATCAGTTCCTTTCAAACTATACATACCAAAGATAGAGAACATGGTATTCATGTCATCGTCGTTTTGGGGTTTGATTCAGATGAACCGAACACCTTCATCTGAGTCGATCGACGAACGACAATATTCAACACTGACCACTCTTCTCGTGTCGTTTTGGTTGAGTTGAAACGTCCATTAATAATTTTATCCTAAACATAGAGTGTTACATCATCATTGGTCATAAACATATAACGTCCTTCCTTGTTGTAGTAAACTGTAGTTAGTTAATTTTCATCTCTACTTGATTAAGTGGTCATTGTTATGTTGTACAGAGTGAAAATGAACCAATATATAGAAATTTATTGTGTTGTGGACCGCAGAAACTGTCAGTGTGTTGTTGACCACAAAAAACATGTTTTTTACTAGTTCAGATTATAATACAAATTGTAAACAAAAATAAAAAGATTAAAATACAAATTGTTCCAGACACCAAATCCACAAGTTTTCAATTTATACCGACATGTTTTAGATTATATTTTTTTTTGTTTTGAAGAAACTAAACTAACCTCCTCAAATTGACACTAGAGAGAATCGAACCTGAGACCTTAAGGAGGAGCACACTTCCAGGTTTCAAGCCAATACCCACTAGACCAACCCAAGTGGTTTTTTTTTTAGATTATATAAAGTGAATGCGAAAAACATTGTTTCAGTTTATAGAATTTGAAGCAGTATGCATATGATTTTGCATCATATACACTTACTTAACAAAATATAACTTAATGTAACAAAATATAACACCATATAACACACAGTGTTATCCAAAACATAACACACAAATGTTAACGCGTAGTATCATCAAAAGCGTAATATATATAGCCATAAAACTAGCTATCTGGCCAATTCAACAAAAACTAAAAGAATAATAAATGCATAATACATATAACGGAGAAAACTTAGAGTATGCCTTGAGACAACACTACATCCTCAAAGAAAGAACCGCAAGCAAAAGAAATGATGGTCACTGTAGAAACTATACAATGTACATTTTATAAAATCATGGTGGTTGTAATATAGACAAATCCACCGTATTATCAAACAAGCATATCAACATTGCCATTTTGGGGTTCGGCCTTTTTTTGGTACAAGGTGTTTAGGTACTTCTAATCACTAAAATAATCTATATCATCATTATTTAATGACAACTCTAAAATTAACTACCATTACCTCTAAAAAAACTACCATTAATAACTAATTTTGCTCGATCTTTTTTTGGATAAATTTATCCTTAAAAAAATAAGAGTAACATAAGGGCGTTGTTTATCCTTTGACTTTTTATTTTATTTTCAGGATAACCCTTTGACTTTTTAAAAATCTCGCTTCTTTTCTAATAATAAAAAAAAACTCTTACCTTTACCCGCACAAACGTCCTCTGGCTGGCGAAAGACTTTCACCCAAATGTTGCTCCATTACGGTGGCCTGGGTACATTGAAAAAGGGTGATATAATCTGGTACACCTAGCGTCATTTACTTTTGCAGTCTTGCATGCAAACCAGGTACCGGTAATGTACTACCATCTTATATTGTAGTGTCAGAGCAGATATGATACTATAACTATTACACTATTTACTAGGCAACAACTGAAGCACACTGCACAACCAAATAAACTCTTCCAAAAAAACCACAAAAATAAGCAGGTATGATCTTTTCCATAAATTATTGCTAATATGGCTATAATATTCATTCTTATCTGATTTCAAAGCTAAATCACAAAAATATCCAACATCCCTATTCTCTGTCTTCAGATGATACATTAATACAATCTTATAATACTCAAGAGAGAAAATATAATGTATCTAATTTAACTTATGACTTATAAGATCTATTTTAACTTTTAACTTAAAAGACCTTATCTAAAGGTACACAGATACGTTGTGTACGAGTGCTACCAAAGAGGCTTTGCAAACGAAGAGAACTCGAGAACAAATCATGACTTTCTAAGTAAAATTTGGCATACGATCTCAGGTCTCTCCTGCCATTATTCTTATGTGTCATGATTTATCCAATTGTTGCTAGTTGAATAGGGGACAATCTTGGGGCTATGCTATGCCTCTTTGTTCCCACAAAAGCGAAAATTAAAAATAGAAGACAATCCTAAAGAGCAACATATGGCAGAGGTTTACAGGCCTTTGAGAAGTACTTGGGGCCGTATGGCAGAGGTTTGTGCAGAAAATTGAAGATCTATTGTGTTGTGTGTGCATGTTTTCTTTCTCTATAATTAGGGGAATCATCATGTCTATTTTTTGTAAAACACCAGGTTTCTATCACAAAAATATGGTTTCAAACAAAATCGTGCAAGGACAAAAATATTACATGTACATATTTTGATTGTATTGTGTGCAATATTTTAGCAAAAATATTATTTGATTCCTACGAACAAACCATTCAAACAAGAAACTTCATCCCGCAATACGAGTATTTATAAGTCTTTATGACAATACAATATGGCTGCCTAGCTCCAATCAAGAAAAGTCTAAATAAAAATGTTCTAATGATATGCAACCGACTCATTAGCACCATTGGAGAATCATACTAACGAATTTTTTCATCATCATTCCAGCAATGGAAGAAATCATGCAGTGGCAGATTTGTCTCCCATGGCCGCAGTAGCCGAGGCATGCTTAGCTTCATAATCCTTAACAGCTGCTTTTATAGCATCCTCAGCAAGCATGCTGCAGTGAAGCTTAACTGGTGGGAGATTAAGATGCTTTGCAATCTCACTGCACAAGATTAATTTTGTCACTTCAAAAACTAACAACAAACAGACCAAAACTACCAATCATAGAACCATTAACAAAGATAAAATTATTTAGTAAAATTAAATCCTACAGATGGGCACGATTCAGAAACCAAAAGATCCTCCTTCCGGAAAGAAAAAAAAAGGATAAAAACGAAACCAGAAGGTTGAAAACATAGCAGCAAAAGACGATGGCTTATCATTCATCAACTTGTCATCATTAAAAAGGAGACAAGAAGAAGACATTGCGAAAAAGAACAAAACCAAGGGCCTGTTTGGATTAACTTGTTTGAGATGATCTATTGACCTAAACACTTGTGACACTATTTGGGAGAACTTGTAAAAATAGCTATGAACTGGTCATAAGCTATTTTCGTAAGCTCTCCAAGATAGGTTATATAACAGCTTACAGATTATATGAAAACAGCTCGACTTTATTTTATCTTGTGTTATAGAAATAGTTTATTCATAAGTGCTTATATGATGCAGGCTTATGCTATAAGCTGCAAAATAAACTTTTATTATCCAAACAGGGCCCATATCTTCAAACCCCAACCATAAAACCAACCAAATATCTTTGCTCTACAACTAAACTTGAATAGTCAAAAATCCACTTTCTACAAAATTCATATACCATCAATTTCAAGCACCAAAGCCAAAGTCTGAAGGTTAAGAAATGTATAGCCTAGAGCTTAAAACTTAACATTACAGAAGAGAAGAATATAAAAAATAATAAAACTTAATATAACTCAGTTCTGTTTCCATGCTTATTATGGCAACATACTATTATTTGTTACTTTTATGAATATCATTCAATATTCTCAAGCACATAATTATTCTTCACCCAATCATAAGTGTGAAAAATATAATTTAATAGAGTTATGATCCGTTGACATACAGATTCATTGACACCAAATCCTAACCATTTATTTTATTTAATCAAAGGCTAATTATAGTGCCACGTTTCTATTTATTGTGTATCCGTTCTTTCAATCACACACTATTATTAAAATAATTGCATATGAATGCTCCATAACTGAATAATTAATTTGTCAACAAAAAACTAAAATTAAAAAAAAAAATTACCAACTTAATTTGAATGCTCCATAGCTGTGTCATTGAAGTTAGTAATTTCACATGATCATCTTTAATTTCGATCACATACTAATATTGTTTTTAGTCACTAAACTTAATTGGAACGAATCGTCATGCCCAAATACTGCTTTGCATCTTCATTCGCTCATGGCTAATTGCTCACATGGATCATAACATTTTTAGATGTCTAGGTAAAATTTAATAAATTGACTGCATTTAGATGAAGGCAGTAAATTTAAGGGTACTTTTTTATATTGGCAGTAAATTTAAGGGTACTTTTTTTTATGTTTTTGCTTCGATTGTAGGGATTTTAGGTATGGAAAATATACATATATGAAAAAGCAATTGCAGGGTTTGGATGCATAATAGATAAAATCAAAAGTAGTGGTTCAGGTTAAATGAAAAAACCAAGTAAATTAAGTAGAACTGATTGATATGAATCACATGAAAATCATAAGAAAGGATCTGATCGATGATTTTATAGTTGAGATCGGTGTGAATACATATTTTTCATTGTTGTTCATGATTGTATAGGACACTCGGTAGAGAGCTCACACCTCGATTAATTAAGAAAGAATTACGGACCTATGGATTAAAAAAATAAATGATTGAAATTTTGTGTCAACGAATCCACTTATGCCAACGGATCCCGACTCAATTTAATATAATTAACAAATAAATCACATATTAATACACAAACTACCAAAACACAAATTTGCAACAAAAGTTTTCAAATTCTAATTCTGATACTTACGTGTTCTTAATGGTTAAAACCTCCTCCAACTGCTTTCCCTTTACCCATTCAGTAGCTGCAAATCAAAAAACTTTGAATTAGAAACATAATAGTTAATTAATTAATGAAAAAACACAATTAACAATACCATAGTCAAAATCATAAAATTCCAAGAAGAGAAATAAACAATCTAATAAAAAAGGTAATTTAAAATTCAAACACTGCAAAAAGAACAAACCCTAAATACAAAAAAGACCTACCAACAGAAGATGAAGCAATGGCGGAACCACAACCAAAAGTCTTAAAGCAAGAATCAACAATTGTCCTATTCTCATCGACCTTAATTTGAAGCTTCATAACATCACCACAAGCGGGTGCACCAACAAGAGCAGTTCCCACATCATCATTCTTCTTATTGAAGGATCCAACATTCCGGGGATTGTTGTAGATCCACCACCCTCTCGTCGTAAAATCGTGGACGAACAATAATTACTGGAATTGGCGACTCAAACGACGCCGAGTTTCTTTGCGATTCTCAGCATTGTTATCCACAAAGTGTGTTTTTCCTTTTGGATTGTAAAATATGAAAACACAAAAGACCAAAAAAAATATATGTCATTAAATAACATTCTACCTAACAATAGCAAAAACAAAATTCAACCAACAATTTAAACGACATAACACAACAATGCAATACAACAACAATAAGAAATCCTTCAAAAAAAACAACAATAAGAATAGCATCAACGTAATTGATAATCATGAAAATGTTGGTTACTACCTTTGAATTATCCCCTTAATCTAATGATGTTTTGAGTGATTGTGTGACTTAAGCCCTCTAATTTGTGTCTATTTAGATTTTTGAACTTTATTTAGTTTTAATTTATATTTAGTTACTTGAAACTAGTTATGTTTGTTGTAGTTGATTGGAGATCAAGTTGCGCATTTGTTGTGAAGCTCTAAAAAGACGTAGCGCTAGAGTAAGAGAATGAAGCTCCATTGTTGTGGGACTCCTAGTACACGTCGTACAATAGCATGAACCTGGGACCTTCGTTGGCAAAACTTGGGGAAGAAGTTTGACGAGATTGTTAGTACATCTACACTGTTATATATAAAGAAAATAGCTCATTTAAGATCTTTTGGACTTTTTCTCTTTTCAAAAATCTCTCGATTTTCAATACAAATAACACATGTAATAAATATATAAAACTAAATTTAAATATTCAAAAATGTAATAAACACGATATGAATATGTATTCTCTAAAAAAAACGATATGAATATGTATATATCTAGTTTTTTTCTTTATCATTTAAAAAGTGTAACAAACTATTACTTTTTCATTTTCCTAATACATTCTTAAACAACTTTTTCTATAGTAAATATTGTTGTTGGTGTAATTAAAAAAAATTAGATTATATTTTTTTGTTATATTATTGGTGTCATTGAAATAGATAATCATGGTTAGTTTGATTTGTTATAACTTGAAAGCAACAAACATTTATATTTTTAATTTTAATCAAAATCAAAATTTCATAAAAAAAATGTACATAATTTTCAATTAATAATTTTCAATTAATAAAAAGAGCAGAAAGACAGACACGTGAGTGCCTGTCTTTTCGCTAATAGAAAGATAAAGAATATGTTGATTTCGAGACATGCCATGGACAATTGCACATGAGAAATTACCAAAGGGAGCAACTTGGACGGTGTCAAGACTTGTACCATAAAAGGACAATGTTAATGTTGTGCCCAGGGTCTGAAAATTGCCATTTAATTTTGAGAAGTTGTTTCGAGATAGGGTTATTAGCCACTAAACTTTACTCACCATCTCATCCATTCCATTGACAAGCATGAGTGCTAGTTCTTAAATAGTTAGAGTTTTAGGGTCATTTTAGGTGAGTAATGCAAAATGAACTAATCGTGTTTAGTGGTTAAGACATGATGAGGTTATGATTATGTTTGCTTAAGTGTATAACATTGCAGTTGTAAGATTCTTTTAAATAAACTATTTTCATGCTAATCTTTAGATTAAAATTTGATCATTTCTATCTTTATTGTCAAATTCCCTAAGATGGAAATAATATAGGAATGGAATTGCTTGTTTAATATAAGTTATGTCTTTAGCCTTGAAAGATGTAAATTGATTGAAAAACTGTTTGATTGACTATGAACTTAGACATGGAGTTCGAAAATCTATTTAGATTTATTGCCATAGGTAAAAGGCTCAGCCTTTCCGTGAGAAAAGTGTTTCAGACATGACCTTAACAATTTGGATGGTAAGCATGATGAAATGAACATCGACAGAGTTTTCTCCAGTTTACCATGATGGTTGTGTTGCAAAACCCCAAAGACCATTTGGTCTCCAGGTACTGCTCTGGCGTCATTTACTTTTGTAGTCTTGCATGCGAACCAGGTACTGATAGGCAATGTACTACCTTCTCATATTGTAGTGCCAGGGCATAAATGATACCATTACGCAACACCTGAAGCACACTGCACAACCAAATAAACTCTTCTACAAAAACCAGAGCAGGTATGATTTTTTGCTATATATTCTTGCTAATATGGCTATAATATTCATTCATTTCAAAGCTAAATCACAAAAATATCCAACATCCCTTTTCTCTGTCTTCAGATGATACATTAATACATTCTCATAAAATAGAGAAAATATAATGTATCTAATTATATAATGTATCTAATTTTAACTTATGACTTATAAGATCTATTTTAACTTATAACTTATAAAGACCTTATCTGAAGGCACACAGATAACGAGAACTCGAGAATCAATCATGACTTTCTAAGTAAAATTTGGCATACGATCTCAGGTCTCTCCTGTCCTGCCATTATCCTTATGTGACATGATTTATCCAATTGTTGCTAGTTGAATAGGGGATGATCATGGGGCTATGCTATGCGCCTTTGTTCGGGTAGCACTTGGGTGACATAGTTTTTGGGGATATTGGTGACATTGAAGTATTGAACAACCACAATGTTAGAAGTGTATAAAAAAACAAAACAAAAATCTTGTGAGAGAGAGAGACACTAGTGACATTGTGGTTGACCAATGTCACAAAAGTTACGTCACCCAAGTGCTACCCCCTTTGTTCCCACAAAAATGAAAATAAAAGAGGACAATCCTAAGGAGCAATGATCCTTGTTCTTGTTTAGTGAAAAGTTTTGAACAATTAGAAAGGCACTTGAAGCGCTCATGCTCCCTCAAACCTGGTTAATCCTCTTCTCAAGTAACCAACTCAACCTTGGTAACTAACTCTTCAAGACAGTGATACGTAACGAAGGATGCGAGAAGTATACAGGCCTTTGAGAAGAACTTGGGGCCGGCCATATGGCAGAGGTTTGGGCAGACAATTTATGATCTATTAAGTTGTGTGCGTGTGTTCTTTTTCTGTAACCAGGGTAATCATTCATGTCTATTTTTCATAAAACACCAGGTTTCTATCACAAAATATGGTTTCAAACAAAATCGTGTAAGGACAAAAATATTACATGTACATATTATGATTGTATGATACAATATTTTAGCAAAAATATTATTTGATTCCTACGAACAAACCATTCAAACAAGAGACTTCATCCGGCGATACAAGTATTTATAAGACTTTAGGACAATACAATATGGCTGCCTAGCTCCAAGTCAATACAAGTATTTATAAGACGTTATGACAATACAATATGGCTGCCTAGCTCCAATCAAGAAAAGTGTGAATAAAGATGTTCAAATGATATGCAATCGACTAGTCAGCACCATTGGAGAATCATGCTAACCAATTTTTTCATCATCATTCCAGCAATGGAAGAAATCATGCAGTGGCAGATTTGTCTCCCATGGCCGCAGTAGCCGAGGCACGCTTAGCTTCATAATCCTTAACAGCTGCTTTTATAGCATCCTCAGCAAGCATGCTGCAGTGAAGCTTAACTGGCGGTAGTGAAAGATGCTTTGCAATCTCACTGCACAAGATTAATTTTGTCATTTCATAAACTAACAACAAACCGACCAAAACTGCCAATCATGGAAGCATTACCAAAGATAAAACTATTTAATAGTAAGATTAAATCCTACAGATGGGTGCGATTCAGAAACCAAAAGGTCCTCCTTCCAAAAAGAAACCAAAAGATCCAAAACATAGCAGCAAAAGATGATGGCTTGTTAGATTCATCATTCATCAACTTGTCCTCATCAAAAAGGAGACAAGAAGAAGACATTACGAAAGAGAACAAAACCAAGGGCCTGTCTGGATTAACTTATTTGAGATGATCTGTTGACCTAAACACTTGTGACACTATTAGGGAGAACTTGTGAAAACAGCTCTGACATGTTCATAAGCAGTTTCAGCTTATTTTCATAAGCTCTCCATGGTACGTTATAAAACAGCTTACAGATTATATGAAAACAGCTTGACTTTATTTTATCTTGAGTTATAGAAATAGTTTAATCATAATAAGTGCTTATAAGATCATCACTTAAGCTATAAGTTGCAAAATAAACTCTTTATCCAAACAGGGCCCATATCTTCAAACCCCAACCATAAAACCAACAAAATATCTTTGCTCTACAACTAAACTTGACTAGCCAGAAATCCACCTTCTACAAAATTCATATACCATCAATTTCATGCACCAAAGCCAAAGTGTGAAGGTTAAGAAATGTAAAGCCTAGAGCACAGAAGAATATAATAATGGGAATTGCTAACCGGTGCCCCTGGTTGTATCAGAACTATTCTTAGACCCAATGACAAGTGCAAACAATATTATATAATTAACAAATAAATCACATAATAATACTGTACTACACAAACTACAGCCAGACAAAAACACAAATTTGCATCAAAAGTACAAAATTCTTAGACCAGTACTTACGTGTTCTTAATGGTTAAAACCTCCTCCATTTGCTTTCCTTTTACCCATTCGGTAGCTGCAAAACCACAAACAACAAATTAGAAACATAATTAATAGCACAATTAACGATAACATAGTAGTGATAACATAGTAGTAATAATCAAATTCAAAAAGAAGGGAATTGAAAGTCAACAAACCCTAAAAAAAAAATCCTGAATTTCCTATAACAAACCAATACATGAAAAACGACCTACCGACGGACGATGAAGCAATAGCGGAACCACATCCAAAAGTCTTAAAACGAGCATCAACGATTTTCCCATTCTCATCAACCTTGATTTGAAGCTTCATGACATCACCGCAAGCGGGTGCACCAACAAGACCAGTTCCCACCGTCGGATCATTCTTATCGAAGGATCCAACATTCCGGGGATTGTCGTAGTGATCCACCACCCTCTCGTGGTAGAATCGTGGAAGAACCCTAATTGCTGGATTTGGCGTCTGAAACGACGCCGTTTGCACGAATTTCTTTGCGATTCTCAGCATTTTTTTCTTTTCCTTTTTTGTGGTGGAAATGAAATTATGCTGAATGAGAATTGAGAAGAGGAAAATAAATAGGTTTTTTATTTTTTTTTTATTTTTGCTTTGAAGGCGGTTTTGTTTAGCTACGTGGCTAGCTGAAATTCTCCTGAATTATTGGAAATATATAAAGCCCAAAGTTAGTAAGCTCGTTTGGATATTGCTAACCAGACCCCACATATTACCATTTGGATTGGTTTAGCGAGATGTCGGTTTGGGATATAAGAGTGTGTTGCTCTCAATGTCAAAGGTGGTTTGGGATATAAGAGTGTGTTGCTCTCAATGTCAAAGGTCCAACCCACCACTGTAAATTTTGGTGGGTTAATCTATACAAAACTTTCCTCTAACTTTAAATAGGGCACCCACAAGTGGACAGTGGGATTGAACCACTCAGACTAGTCGGTTATTGAATCAGAAATTGAGTTTTAATAAAAATGTGTATTCTACACATTTAAATTAATCTATTAGGTTTTTATATTAGGCTTAACTCATTATTAGAAAATTAGCTTGTAATATAAGAAGTGTCTCTCTTTATAAACTCCAATCATATATTATCTTTATTCTACATGGGACTTACTTTTTCGAGTGCATACACTGTCTCTTTATAAACTCCAATCATATCTTATCTTTATTCTACATGGAACTTACTTTTTCGAGTGCATACACTATTTCTTAAACACCTTACGAATTTGCATTTTTTTTTTATGATTTATTAACATTTAGGTTAATTAGTTTTGAATGAAAGTTAATAACTAACCCATGTTATTGTCTTTAGTGTCTCCAAAGCAAAATATTGAGTAAATTACACTACCCTTCCTTAAAAGATGTTTAAATTACACGTCCTTTCTCTCTTATGTCATATGTGTATGATACATTTATGCATTTGTTTCCCAGCTATATAGCCTGACATTGTTAAAACTTAGCTTACTCATTGTACCAAAAAAACTTATATTACTCTAAAAAATGGATTTTATAAAGATAACTTTATATTTAAATAAATAGACAGATTTGGGAGGGTGTATTGGATTAGGATTTTAAAAGACAATTTTGCATGAAAAAGTCTAGTGAATTTTAAAAGATTATGCAAGATTTTAATGACTTTTAAGATTTTAAAAGATTCTCAAGGTTTTTAATTTGGATTTCAAGGGATTTATATCCTCAGATTTTATAAGATTTTAAAAGACTACCATGATTTCAATGGATTTATATCAAGAAGTCAATTATGTTTTTCCCAGATGCTTATGAGATGTTTTTTATTTTTTTCCAACACTGTGTATAGTGGCGGAGCCAGAAATTTTATAGAGCATGCGCAAAAAATTTATCGCAAAACGTTACTTCCTCCCTGCGGATAATTGCACATTTCCGGCGGATATACCTTTCCTGCGGATCCTAAAATCCTAAGGTATTACCTCTGGAACCTAAATCCTTAGCAAATCCGCAGGAAATGTGTTTCTTGCGGAATATACACAAAAATCCGCAGGAAAAGAAAAAAGTTCTAGTAATGGCTGAACTTGCTACAAAGAAAGTAGAAGCTGAGCCTAGGCTAGTGCTCAGGCTAGCTGGGGGTGGCTCCACCTCTGACTGTGTATTACACCATGATATTCATTTCTAACTTATAATAGACTTTGAAGTCAAGTCTTACATATTAAAAATGGTTATATACACAGAGTGATCTTAAAATAGAATTAGTTTGAAGTAGAACTAATAAATTGAGCAGATATCTAAAATTTTACGCGAATGAAATTAACTGAAGCCTCACAATCCATCAACATTGTTCCGGTGAAGGTAGCTCGAACTATTGACCGAAAGTTTTCTACACCGAGAACGAACTTACTTTGTAATGAGTCAGTGTACAATTTGATTCCAAGTGATTCAATTTTTGCTTCATACTTTAAGTTTAGTATCAATTCTTAAATAATGAAAGAAAGTGACAGTCGAAAGTTTCTGGTTGCTCAAATTAAAAAATACAGTAAATGAAAGGAGTTGGTTCAACAGAAAATAGACAAACGTATTCTACCACGGAAGGGAGTTGGTTCAGTCGCCAGGGTACAGGTGCCGTATCAAGTATTCAGGGTGTGCAGGTGCAGTTTTTAATAGGACACCCTCACTTGTGCATAGCTCCGCCGGTGAGTCTCACAAAGTCTCACAAATATTTGTGAGATTGTTGAATGAACATTTTGTTCACATTTTCAACTAAAAAGTCTCGTGAAATCCATTTCATAAAAAAAATCCATCAAAATCTATAACTTTTTAAATACCGAAGGACATTTTATAAGTTGTGTGAAATCCTAATCGAATACTAACGGATTTCGTTGCATTGAAAAAAAAATTGATTGTCTTAATTGAATACCACGAGATTTATTTGTATTTTATAAAAGTTTTGATTGAATACCACATGACTTTTTTTATAATTAAAGAGTCTTTTAAAATCCCTCAAAATCTCAATCCAATACACCCCCTTAAATTAAGAAATCTTTTGAATAACCTAAAGTCTAACCTTTATATTTAAATATTTGTTTTTTTAGTTTAAATCTAATGTTTTATTTATTGAGAATGTGCGATGACTCTCATACTTAAATTCTCATCCTTTTTCTAAACAAGGATTCAATTTGGAACAAAAATTAGAAATAAATCCATTAACTTTCAATCAGGCGGAGATGACAATCATGTTAAGTCAGGGAGGCCTAGATTACCCTCTCTTATTTAGAGGGTAATTACCTTTTCAAGATATCAATCAATCAAAATATAATATACATATGCAACATTAAATGTCAAATAAATAAGTCATTTTTTCTATAAAAGAAAAAGTCAATTTTAATTCTAAGGCAGTAACTTTTAATACATTTAATTTTTATTTAATTATATTTAGGTGTTCAATTTTATTTAATTTACACCGTAGGGCTTATAACAATTAAAATTTCACATCAAATTTTTTTCATCTGGATTTCTTCCTTTCCAAAACCTAGAACACCAAGAAAGTGAGAACAAAAATTTCTTCTTCATTATTCTTTCCTAACGATCGTTTCCTATTTCTTCTTCATTCTTCTTCAACTCCTTTCAACAACTACCCTCTCATCACATTCTAACACTGCTCTGCACACTTGAATGGGTTTTTTCTAGATTACCCTATCTTGTTTAGGGGTAATTACTCCATCAAGATATCAACCAATCAAAATGTAATATACATATGCAACATTAAATGTCAAAATAAATGAGTCATTTTTTTCTAAAAAAAAAAGAGTCAATTTTAATTATAAGGTAACTTTTAATACTTTTAATTTTTATTTAATTATATTTAGGTGTTCAGTCTTATTTAATTTACACTGTAGGGCTTATAACAATTAAAATTTCACATATTTCATCTGGATTTCTTCCATTCCAAAACCTAGAACACCAAGAAAGCAAGAACAAAAATATCAAATAGTTTACTTTGACAATATTTTTTAACTAATAAATAAATACAAATATTAGCATGTAAGATGTTGTTTGTTTTGTCTCGATGAATATTTTTAAAATATCAAATTTTTATAATCTTTTATTATATATAATTAAAGATATTAATTGTCAAAGTTGTGTATTAGCATGTGTGTAGTGGTTGAATGCGACATGTATTTTGAAAATGATTAATTTTGTTGATTTTAATGATAAAATGAGTATCTTTGTGAAGAAAAAAATGATAAAATTAAACATCATTTAATGAAATGGGAAATGCTAACTTGTGCCCTTATGTTTAATAAATTCTTACCATTAATGAAATAACATTAATGTTTAACATGTGTCATAAGGGAACAAGTTAGCGTGACCCTAATAAAATATCAATATTATTTGTACTTAGTATCGTTTACTAAAATACCCTTTTAAAAAAATGATAAATGTTGTATTGGTATTCTAAAATGACAATTATTTTGAGAGAAAAAAATATCAAAGAAAAATTGTTATGAGACGGAGATAACATATCACATGAAAAGAACAATTACTTACCCCCTCAGTCTCACAGGATAATAATTATTTTATCCTCACTATTATAAAAATATTATCCAACATGTAATTTATATTCAAATTTTTATCTTATAAATATTGTAGTATTAACTTATATTCCTTTTAAACAACCACCATTACGGTAAATACTAGTTAGATCAACTACATATGCTTAAATGTTATATGGTAGTTTGACCCAACATAAAAAACTTAGTTTACCAACTTTAGTTTATGTCATAATCTTAGAAAGTTATACAATATAGTCTTGTAAATAAAAAATAAAGGGTTAATAGCATTTACCATCTGTAATTTATTTTTTTTGATTCGGTTCTTGTAAAAAAAAATTGTTTTAGAATATCCCCCTAGACTAGCTGGACTATGCATTTTTACTGATGTGGCATGCTGCGACACTTTTTTCGGATGACGTGGCGCGCTAACTGTATATT
>Ga0315915_1000783_pt1 | contig 35305 bp, 12 predicted proteins | sample MpolbnodulesMG_FD_207738 | JGI IMG/M metagenome (GOLD analysis project Ga0315915, IMG submission 207738) | Medicago polymorpha root nodule microbial communities from Los Angeles, California, United States - branched nodules | ecosystem: Host-associated > Plants > Roots > Nodule | place: USA...
TCATTGATTTTCAAAAGCAACTGAATGACGAAGTGAAGTGACTGAGAAAATTGAGGATAAATCAAGTCATTAGTTCGAGACTAGGTACATGTGATTTTTTTGGATTTTGTTGAAAATAAAGCAACACAAATGAATTACCCAATATTAAATACACAAATAAATACCAAATGCATAATTAAAAAAACAAAATTTAGTCGTAAGTAAAAAGCAACAAGGTAGAATGAGAGAAGAAGGTGTTAGGCTCTGTATTAAAAAAATTCAAGTGCGTCATGGTTTTATGTGAGAGGATCTCGGGGGGTGCAGCAATAAAACTTCAGGGTATGCAAAACATGAATAAAGTATATTACTGGGCATAAATTTGAAAACCCAGGGTGTGCAGGTGCAGCCCCTGACACACACCTGGGTCCGCCCCTGCATGAGAAACGAAAAAAAGAAAAGTATATCTCGATGGTTAAAGTTTGTTAGATGCAGAGGAAGACTACGCCGCTACTATATGTGAGGGGGTGGTGTACCTACAAATACTTCAACTCTCAAGATGGTGAGTTGTAAAAGAGTCTAGAAGTTTAGCAGTAATCAAGATGTATGTTTCACCTAGGGTTGGAGGCCTTTTATAAATTATGTGTAATGAACGCTTGGCTCCGTTATCATTACTCCATTACTTGGATCCAAGCGTAAGTCATGTAGCATCGATGGTCATGGTTGATATGAGGATTAATCTGTTATATCATTGAACATGAAGTTGCTTACACAGTTGGGTCATGGATCTTTCGTGAATTAGGTCTTGACCCAAACCAAAACACCAATTACACATTTTACAACTATCAAATGATTAACTATGATCATTAATTAGGACTACTAAAAAATTATTGGACACAATATTTCTCCACCTTAAATCTCACAGCATTCGGTATGCGGTCGCGTCTTGTTTATTCTTGGTTTAGCATATTCTTGTTTAATATTATGCGACTAATCACTCACTTGATGTGCATAACTAATTAAGATGGCATGATACAACTAGGAAAATTACCTATATTTAAATTCATCATTTAACTTAGAATTGACTCCCAATTTTTTTTCCTGTTACATAATTCATCAACATATTTGAGTAAAAAATAAAACAATCTGATGATGAATGTCTCTGTACATTGTCAACGTATATTTAGGCATGGCCGTACTAAGACAAGATGACTTGTTGTTCTTAATTTGTCTCGGCCTGGACGAGGTGTTTTCTCCTTTGTTTTCTATGGTCTCCTTAAATAATCTAAATACATTGAATTTTGATCAAATTCCATTAGCAACTTGTATGTTCATATATATAGGCAAATATTGTCACCGAAATAAACAATGGAGCATGGATTGCCAACTCCAATAACATTGCTAATTATTTTTATTTTTATTTTGGACGGGAGGTTGTTAAAAAAAGGGGTTTGAACAAAAAAGGGGTTTGGGCTATATGATCAAATGCATTATAAATCAAAGGTCATTTTTATGTGCAACTTTTAAATTGTTCAACCTTTAAAATAAGTTAATTGGGAACTGCAATTCCATAGAAGAAGAAAAAATCGGGAGTTACAATTAGATAAATCATTGCATCATAAAATAACCGTCAACTTATGAGTTTGTCACCTAGATTGTGTCAAATGATGAAGTTCTTCATGAACGTATTTTTTGGTGTCACAAGCTTGGAAGAAATAATCATCGGAGATACTCTAAGAGCATCCATAATAAAGTCATTTAATTGGATGCTTCAATAGGTCTTGGGTGTACACACCATTCATTTTATACTATTCTAATATTAAGATTTTTTTTTTGACAAAAATTCTAATATTAAGATTTAATAAGCATTTCATCTCTTCATTCCAACACATTGAATAGTTTCCACTAATAACTTTATATTATTACATTTCAAAATTAATTTATTTATTAAATATAATTATCAAAATTTAAAATATTAAATTATTTAAATTGTCATATTCTTTTGAAATATCTTCAAAAATTTGAAAATTAATTAAAATTTGAAGAAAAAATGGCTATATGATATTTTTATTTTTTTTAAGGAAATGGCTATATGATATTAAAAACAAAATGGCAATGTTGATTAAGAAAAGGTGTAAGTAGCACCAACAAATAGTAGGAGAGTCTTATAAACACATTCATCTTTATAATCATATTTTTTCTAACATTCATCTTATAAAAAATAAAAAATAAAAATAGCTTAGAACATCTATACTAGGGATTCCTTCCCTATTTTTGCCCTTCATAATGTGCGTGCCCCTTTCTCGCGTTCAATGTAATATTATGACTTAATTTTCTGCGGTAATAAGTTTTGGGATAAAGATACTATCTTCAGCTACAAGATTATTGCATACTAGTAAAACAATTTACGAGTGTTAGTGAAAAAAATGTGAAATTTTTTATTTATATTTATTTTATGTCGAAGAGACCAACCAACATAATAAAGCATTTAAGCATGGCTTGCTATAGTGCTGTTTGTTGCATATAGCGGTTGTTATATTTCAGAAGTGACCATATAACATAACATGTGAATTCTCTTAAACTTGTAAAATGCTTCATGGTGCAAAGTGATGTTGATAACTATTAATTAATGCATCATCACAAAAAAAGAGGTTAACGGATACTTGAACGTGTTCTGTTTTGAAGTTCATGGTAGGTAGCCGCACTTTCTATGAACAATTAGTAAACATTTATAAGTGAATGTTTCCTCATATTTTCACTATGCAGGGAGCAAGAAAATCTTTACTAAAATGAAATTTGTAATCTGTTATTTTATTGTAGAAAAGAAAAGTTTGTTGTTCATATTTTGGTAATATACATCCCTCCAGTGGGGATCACTTAATCAACACCCACCCCTGCTTTATAGGATCATATGAATTTCACCTGATCAAAACTAAAATTTAGGAGAAAATATGTTAAAAAAAATGTTACTAACACTTCTTGTAAGAGGTAATTTACAAATCAAATTTTCTTGATAGTAAAGAGTGGAGACAATTGAGGTAACATTGTATTTCATTGTTTAGGACAGAGAAAAATACTCCATCCGACCCTATATGTAAGCCCTCTTTGTTTTTTTTTCACATTTCTTAAGAAAAGTTGTTAATGTAATCCAAATTATCCTTTGTTTGTATGTGTATTAAATTTGACTTTTAATATTTCAAGACAAGTTAGTAGTATTAATTAGGGGTATGTTTAGGAAAAAAAAATAATAAATGTATCTAATAATTTGAAAAAGAGTTTACATTTAGGGACAAGAGTGGAGTATGTGCAAATGAAATATTTCAAAAATTTTATAAGACTTTAATTTGTAAGTTATTATATTTGACTCTTTTTTCCGCCAATTTTACCATCTCTAATTTAAAAAGTGATATTTCAAATATGTTGAGTCGGCCTTTGAGCAGGAAGGATCAAACAAATAAGTTTATTATTTTTCTCATCCTATTTATTTCCCACGTGCCCTTTTTATTTTTTTGCGAAAAATACCCTTTCTTCGGATTTTAGAATCCGAACACCAATTGGATTATAGAATTTGAAACCTTGTATTGCCTAGATTTACATAACAATATTGACGTATAATATTAAGAAGACGTAACTGAAAATATCCAAAAATTAAGACATAATATTAAGAAGACATAATGGAAAATGAATAAAAATGAAAATATGATATTAAGAAGACATAATTGAAAATACCTTTTTTCTAATTTTATGGACAAGTTTCAGAGTAATCTGATCAAATAGTCTGAAAACCATATTTTCGACTGAGAGACGGCAGAAACATCTAACAATGACCGAAAACATAAGGATGGGGGTTAGGATAATTAGTATGGCTCTTAAACTGACTATCTCTGTTACAAATAGGCTCGATCTTTGTACTAATATAGTTTAGATTATATAATATATATGAACCACTTTTCCCTGAATTCTCTGCACAAGAGTGGAGTATATTGAGTGTTCGGATTTTATAATCCGAAAATAATAAGAAATAGGCCCTGTTATATTCGGTTTTTAGATTATAAAATTTAAAATCGTCAAACTCAATTCGAATTATATAATATGAACTATACCAAAATGTGTTTAAGCTTGAGGTTTGGAGGGTTTACATGGTGCATAACACAAGAAAATATTAAACGAGAAATTTCAACACCGTAAAACAACATAACAAGATAAGTGATGATGAAAGGGAAGATGTTTCAAAAATGGAAACAAACCTTACGCCAACCTCCTTTCCGCTCCATCTTCTTGCACCACATGTTTAGCATTAGGTATTTAATAATTTTGTGCAATAAGCTTCAATGTTAATGTAAATGTAGTATGAAAGATATCATCTATTAATAAAATGAGAATTTGATTCATTTTTGGTCATTTTCAATTATGTCTTCTTAATATTATACGTCAATGTTGTTCTATACATCTGGGCAATACAAGGTTTCACATTCTATAATCCAAATTATGTTCGAATTCTAGAATCTGAACAAAGGGTATTTTGGAGAAAAATAGGGCGCGTGAGAAATGTATAGGGCTTAGGCCCACAAATAATTAACAAATAATTCTGAATATGTTGAATCACACATGTATTGGGCTTAGGCCCACAAAACAATTTATCACAAATATTTGATTATTACTTTTCTCACCCTTTCCATTTCTGGCGCACCCCTTTTTTATAAAAATATCTATGGAGTTTTGGATTTTTTAAGCCAATCATAGCTCGGATTTGTTCGGATTATATAATATGAAATATGTTCATATATAAGTTGTAATCATAATCTCTTCTATTTAAGCAGTTGTGAGTATCCCTTTTAAAAACAACCAAAAAACAAAGTAAAAAAAAATGATAAAAACATTTTAATAAATAAAATAAAATAAAAAACACCACACAAAAATTCTAAAAATCAAATAAAACTAATGAATTTCTCCTTCAAAAAAAAACTAATGAATTATTTTTTGATGTTCCTGAAAATATGAAAAAATGGGTCTGAACGATGAAATTTTGAATTATGAGGGGCGAAGTCGCGCAAGAAGTCCCTTTTATGGGAGTCATGATCCTTGATTTTTTTTCCTGATTTTCTGTGAAAGTTTCAGAGCAATCTGATCAAGTAGCTCGAAAATAGGATTTCCAACTGCGAAACGGCGTGAACAGCTAACGGTGGCCTAAAACACAAGGATGGGGGTTAGGATTATTAGTATGGTTCTTAAATTGACTATCCATGTTACAAACAGACTCAATATTTGTGTGATACTGTTCAGATTATATAATCTAAACTGTTTTTCCCTAATTTTTTAGCACAAGAGGGGTGTTTGGGGGCCTTCGGATTGAATAATCCTAAAAAAAGCAAGGAACGCACCCTATTCTTTGGGGTGTTTGGACTATAAAATCCAAATTAGTGAAAAACTCATTTTTCCACCCTAAAACAGGGGAAATTTTTATTTTGGATTATATAATCCCATAGGCATTTTTGTAAAATAAAAAATAGAAATAAATAGGGTGCAGGTCATAAGATTTGAAAGGTAATAGTCCAAAAAAAATTCTCAAGGATTTGCTCATGGTAATTTCTCAATGAGCTTGTTTATGTGAAGTTTTAAAGTAGCATACCCCACTAAAAACAATTTAAATGACTAGTGCATTTTTAGTTGATTCGACATCTCCTCGGTGTCATGGATATTTTTGCGAGAAGTAGACCTTTGTGAAATTATCAGTTGTCTGACGCAGTTTCAGTTGATTTCACTACATGTCAGAGTAGTTGAAAGAAATTTCCAATGAGTTTGCCCCTTGAAAACAATATTATTTAAAATAAATTCAGAACTTAATTTTTAAATTATTTAAAAAGCTATTATTTTATCTTAAAAACCTTGAATTCTTTTTGAAAATAAATTAAAAACAGTTTCACAAATATGCAATAAAAATAAAAATAAACCTGCAAATAAAGTTATCCATTTCTAAATATGCAATAAAATTAAAATAAACCTGCAATAAAATTACAAACCCACAAATAACTAAAAGAAAATAATCATGCATCATCTTCATCATAAGTAGCCTCCTCCGCACCGAAATAATCATACTCCCTCCGTCGCTTTTTATAGGAATAATTTACAAAAATCATGGATATTAAGAGAAGAATTTGAAGTAAGAAATTTGTCATAAATGTATGTTATTATTACCAAATTATCCTTTGTCTATAGAGGTATTTAATGTTAACTTTGCATATTTTAAGGTATATTGATAATATTAATGAGAGGTTAATTTGGAAAAAGAATAATAAATACATCTAAAAATTTGAAGAAGAGTAGAGAAACAAATACACCAAAATTGTTTAACCAACACAATCCAAAATTAATCTACGTTTTAGGGAAAGATAACATCTCTCTGATCCATTATCAATGAGTCTTTACAAGAGAGACAATAATTACAAGAAACTAGCTTTAAAAGACCGGTTTGAATAGACTAGACCCAAGGTATTTAAAAAATTTATGAATGAAAGTTGCATATGCAATTCTTACTTGCTTAATTAAGTATTTTCTATTAAAATGCCAAAGTAGCATGTGAACAAGTTGCCCTTATTGTGACATTATATATAGATATACATAACATTATGAAGTCAATTGCATGTGTTCAATACATATGACCACTCAGGATTGGGTATATAGTCTACATATTTCTGATATATTAATTGATTTAGTGATGCATATCCAAAATCTAACTTCTTTCCTATCAATGTTTTGCACATTTTATTTATGAGGAGGAAAAAGACAATTTTGTTCACGTGGATGCATGTGATATTTAACGCAGCCAAGAAAAGGAAAAGAATCACGTATATACTTCGCCATCTTTATGGTTTTATAAACAGATTGAGGATTGTCACAAACATAAATTTGTTTTTCTTTTCCCTGTGATGCACATGAAATATAATCTTAGGGAACAAAATTTTCCCTATTTGGTAAGTAAAGTTAACACATAGATCGAAGTTCCATCAAGACCCAATCTTCATTAACGCTAGTGTTATCCCAACTTTACACATTTTAGGACTATCGAAAGTATCAAGCAAAAACTGATTAATCATGATCATTGATCCGGATTACCAAGAAATTAGTACACAAATACATCTCTCCTAAAATCATATGTCCGTAAACCCTATCTCAATTGACAATATCGATATTACTGAGTTGAACATCTTCACCTGAGTTTAAACTCGAGACTTCGTTGATGTGTGTGAGTTTCAGGCGATACTTCTCACTTCGTCTATGAACCAATGAAAAAATAAAAATCTCCTGACATCATACATGTAGTCACATCTTATATATTTATGGTTTAGCATATTCATGTTTAATATATTGGGACTTATCACTCACACTTGATCTGTAGAATTAAGGAATCTAATTCAACTAAGAAAATTGACAATTTTCAAATTCATCATTTAACTTATTAAATAAGCAATTCAAGAGAAACCATTATGCATCTTGTTTATCTAGTAGGATTCAAAATTAGAAACCCATTGAGAATGCCGTACTAAAAAAACATGGCCTGTTCTTAATTTGTCTCAGTCTCGACCAGGTATTTTCTCCTTTGTTTTCTATGGTCCCCTAGAATAAACTAAATGCACTGAATTTTGAACATATTCCTTTAGCAAGTTGAATTTTCATGAAAGTTAAATTTAAAAGCAAAAATTGTCGTCAAAACAAGCTAGCATGGGTTGCCAACTTCAATGCCATTGCTGTTTACACAAGAAGACTAGGTGATATATATTATTGATGCATTCTATGCCATTATATTCTTGTAATTTGAGGCTGTCCAAGTTTGATGATCCTTCTGACACTGGTGATACATTTGTGTTAACCCTCCAATTTTCAAACAAAAAAAAAAAGTCCTAGTAATTTAGAGTTCAGTCGGATGATAAATAAAGTTTGACACTTATGATATGATATTATATGATTAGGTAAAAGGGTTTAGGCTGTGATCAAATCCATTATCAATTAATAACAAAGCTCACACACACTCTTCTACAATCACATCATAATCAATCGTTATCATTATAAATAACAAAATCCGAAGTTGAAGGATGCAATTTTGAACTTCATTAATCATTAGGAGATGACAATATAATATATTTAATTTACAATATGCTTTCTCGTCTCAAAATAATTGTCATTTTACAATATACATTTATTTATTGAATTTCGTCAAACTTAGCTACTCCACTAAGGCTATCCACAATGGTGGGTGTTTCACCTATTTAACACCATATTAAATAGGCACCACCATTGTGGAATATAATATTTGGGTGCCTATAGACAATGATGACTATGGAAGCACCCTCTCTCTCCACTTTTTGTGGACTTCATTTAATAAATGATAATGAAATAAATAAATTTTTGTTAAAATGTAAGTGTATATAATTATTTGTGTGACTTATTTAGTAATTTCTTTTGTGGTGCTGGGTTGGAGAAAATTAGTGTTTATTAAGTATTATTGTAAAATGAGTGATGTGGACAAAGGGGCTCCATTTAAGCACTTAAATCGGGGTGATGTGTTGTGGATGGTCTAACTACAATTAATAAGGATATTTTAGTAAATGATACCAATTTTATCATTGAAATCATCACAATTAATCATCTCCTTAAAATTGTACACAAATCTTAAACGACTAATCCCTCTGGTACTATTTATAATAAACATTTGATTTTTTTGATTCATTGTATAAATGATGTATTTGATCTATATTTTAGACAAGATACATTAATTACACAATGAATCTAAAAAGTCAACTTTTTCTTATTAATAGGACCGGATGAAGTATTATTTTGAGACGGATGAAGTAATTTTTTTTATGCAAGAAGAACATTAATTATAAATTCAAAGTCAACCCTTTTAAACTCATTGCTTTACTAATAAGCTTTGGGATAAAGATAGTAATTTCGTCAGCTAGAAGATTATTGCATGATAAAACAATTTACGAGTGCCTCAGAGTCAGGGAAGAAAATGTAAAATTCTATTTTATTTATGTTGAAGAGATCACTCCAACATGAGAAAGCATTTAAGCATGGCATGCTTCTCCTTATAGTGCTGTTTGTTCCATAGCCGTTGTATATTTCACAAGTGACCGTAACATAACATGTGAAATCACTAAGCTTGTAAAATGCTCCATGATGCAAAATGATGTTGATAATAAATGCATCATCACAAAAAAAGAGGTTAACGATCCTTGAACATGTTCTGTTTTCTGGTTCAGGGTAGGTAGACTGCACTTCCTATGAACAAATGACTAATCATTTGTAAGTGAGACATGTTTCTTCATATTCACTATGTAGGGAGCAAGAAAATCTAAGGATTACAAGTTGAAAAAATTAAATAGTTCTAGGTTGAAGTGGAAGTTTAATAGGTGTGACGTATTAGGTAACGTATACTTTTTAGATAACATTGAGTATTTGAGTGTGATCCTCTCAACAACAACAAAAAAAATAATCAAATGGAATTGAGAACAAGGAAGCATTAGTCACTATGTTAAAGAAAAAGTTTTATTATTTGTTTGAAATTTCATTTCTATTTAAAAAAACGGTAGTATTTTATAAGTAAAAAGATAGATTTAAGAAGCCACAATTACCAAGGTGGATTAGTCTAAGTGGTAAGAGATTTGGATCTCTTGAGCAAGTGGTATAAGGGGTTCCTTGAACACGGAAGGATGTTGTGAACCGTACGCTGCTTGTGACAATGGCATCTCAATATCAACCCGAGACTGTAAACTAGAGCCTTCTGGTCCCTCGCTCCGACCAACCCTACGACCACGTCCACGTGTCCTTGGTGAAGTGTTTGCTACTCGCTCTTTGGGATATAATGCAATGACTCCTTACCATGTCATGTCCTACCAACATCTTCATTTTTGATATCTACTACAAAGAAAAACAAAATTTAATCATTTAGGCATTTTGTTGAACTCTTGTTGCACATTAAAACAAACTAATTTAGTCCAATGGGGAGGGAAGAGTATCAAATTGAGTTTCTCGTGCATTCAGGCATTCAGACATTTTGTTGAACTCTTGGTGCGTACTGAAAATACAGTTAATAAATGGGGAGGGAAGAGTATCAAATTGAGTTTCTTATATCTTCGAATTCAACCTATATTACTAATGTAGGATAATTGTGATGAATATTAATAGCAAAAATTAAGTATCAGTCCTTGGGCAGCCTTGGGGTAAATAGTGAGCAGCTTTCTTGAGAAAAATACATCATCAATCCTTGGACTAAATCTAAATATGGTTCTTTTTATACCCCAAGAAATTTTTTTTTAGCCACGATAAAAAGTTTTTGGGGTAAAAAGAAGCAAATTTAATTTTATCCCAAGGGTTGATCACTTTCCCAACTTGGCTACTCACCATTTACCTCAAAACTGACCACCATTTACCGCAAGTGACTAGAGACTATTGAAGGAAAAAAAAAAAAAAGAGAAATAGAGGGAGAGAGTGAGGAGGGAGAGAAAGTGATATGGTGTGAGGTAATAGGGAAGTATGGAGGGGTATTTATAGGTGAGAATGGTAGTATAAGTTATAACAACCATAAATGTGGTCAAAAAACGTGTAAACTTGGTAAAAAAAACGTTTAGATTGAAGGTTGAAAAGCTGACCAAAGTTCAAAAAACGTGTGTTTTTGAGCTCTAACCAACCGACCAACATGTGTGAGTTAACTCGCACTCAGGCCAGTGGTGCGTGACTTAAGTCACGCAGAGCTATAAGGTGCGTGAGTTAAGTCACGCGACGTGACTTAACTAACGAAAGGGTATTTTCGGAAGTTCAGCTGGGCGCGAGTGAATTTTGTTGGGAGAAGAGCAGAATTCAAGGATCAGTGGGAGTATTAAACTTGCCCATTTTGAATGGGCTACAAATAATCAAACCTAGCACAACCACTATGGATTGAGCGGACCAATGGGCCAATTTAGCCCTTTTATAGGGGTGTACATGGGTTTGGTCAACTCGAAAAATTCGATCAAACCCTTAAAAAAAAAACAAAAGAATAGGATGGGTGGGTATGGTTTTAAAAATTGAAAAAATATATAAACAATATAAGGTTTCAGAAAAAACGGACACAAACATAATAAACTCACTTATCCAATAATATTGTCAACAATTTTATTTCTATTTTCACAGGGAAGAAGGAGAATACGAAAGTATTTGTCATAAATTAAGTTTAATTCTAACACAAGACACTCTCTATATTGAAAATCAAAACATAATAGAGTTACAAATTAGGATGTTACAAGTTTTTGTTATTTTGATGCTAATGTAATTTTATGTCATGCAACTTTAATTTGTTGCAATTATTCTTTTATAAAAGTTATAATTTTATAATATCATTTATTATTTTCAGACGCTAAAATATAATGAAACAAGTTACACGGTTTTAAAAAAAATTAAGTAATTTTTATTAAAAAAAATATGATGACTAATCATTTAGTCATTTGTTAATAAACAAAAGAAACAAAAAAATAATTTGAGTTTAACTCACTATCCAATCCAACTCAAACCGAAAATTAATAAGTTTGTCCAAACCGACCAAATAATATATCAGGAGGTTATTTACCTCACCCAAACCGAAATACCATATATCATTTCTCTATTTTATCGATTCAATAGATTAATTTGTTTATGAAACCACGTGTCATTTCCAAGTTTAACACTGCTCTAGTTTGGTTTTCTTTGGTCTTGTTAACATAGCCCTAAGGGGATGCTTGTTGGGGAACCTAAAAGTAACAATTTTGCCTTGAAAATAAATAACTTTTAAAAGGTTGAATGAACGACTTTGAAACTAATATTTCTATATTAAGTTATCATATTCCTTAAGGCACATGTTAACATTTGTCTTTTTTTTATCATGCTAACTTGTGTCCTAAACTAAAAAGATAAAATTTTTAAAATCTCCAAACATTGTCTACACAATTTCTAAAAGAAAACTCCTATTTAGCTTCTTTAACTTGTGTCTTTAAGACACAAGTTGAGTTTTCTTATCAATGTGATAATTGAGAAGCAATGCAATTAGTAGCCTTTAGAAAGGAAAAAAATTCAATTGGGATTTGTCTTTAGTCCAAACTCCAATCCTGAATCGAGAATTAGTTCATAATCAACCAAAAGAATATATTTTTGTGAGAATACACTAAGTTTTCGAAGGGATAAATGTTAAGAACACTTTCTTTTTAACATTTTCTAACTATCACTCTCTCATTGGGTGAAATCCATGTGAGTCTCATCATTTTATGTGGGATCCATTTCCAAAATGTGGTACCCGCATGAATTTCATCCAACAAAAGAATGAGTGTTAGAGTAATGTTAAAAAGAGAGTGTTCATATCACTCCTCTTTCGAAGTAGGCAAGAGCCAAAGTCAACAAATATTATTTTAAACGTGATGCATTCCAAGAATTGGTAACTTGGATCACAAGGTAATAAATTTATTTACATATAGTACAAAGATTAGTAATAAAAAAACAAGAAATATGACACTAGGAGGTATGAAAGAATTGGTAACTACCAAGGTTCCGGTATTTGCACATAATCTGATATTTGGACGTGATGGATTTATGGCTATGATCGGGCTGAAATCACATTCTTATTAGGAAAAACTCTGTCCATTCTCTAATATGAGTTTGGATGTACATATTTCAAAAAAATACTAATATTTTATGCCGCCTAAATGTACACTTTAGAAAATTAAGTCAAATTCGTGTAACTTAATTCCCACTATTCTTACATGCATCATGCATGGGTCAAAAATGAAGGAAAAAAGTGGTGCATCTTGCTTACTAGCAGAGATAATAATTGAATGTGTATTTTACAGCCTATGAGAAAGATAACAATTTCAAGCCATCCAATTTTCTTCAACTTAGAGCAAGGAGGATTAATTAGATATATTGATGCTTAAAAGATTTAATCATGTTTTGTGGGATTTGGTTCTTATTGCTGCTAACAGAAATAAGACAATAAAAACATAGAGATATTCCATGCCAATTTTCTGTCTAAATGCAATTAACTAGACCAGTAAAATGACATGCAGAATTAGACTATTGGAGAGTAGATGAATTCAAACTCAAGGTTATGTTATGAAACAGATTTATTTGATGATACCATTATGTTTTTTATGGTTCGGTGAATTTAACACTACATAGTCAAAGAGAGCACAAATTTTCATATACCTTTTAATATTAGATTTTAGATATTGCTTTCTTCGATAGCTAACACTTTTCCGTCACGTACTATATTATATAATAAACATTTATGCACGGAAATAACGAATCATGTAATAAGTGTACGTATAACCTTTTCTTTATGAAAATCAATTTGAAAAGATGCATAAGAAAATGCTGGTCATCTTTTACCCAAAATTTCTTATGGGGTCTTTGTTTGAAGATTAAGAATGACATTTATGGGAATACATGACTAAGGAATGACTAAGGTTTGTTATAACGTTTAGAAAAAAAATTCCTAGATATAAATGTTATTGAGAATGAAGTAACTACTCATAACTTCCCTTATTTTCATGTCAGAAAATGGTAATGAGTATTCTCATAGAATGCTATATAGATTTTTCTCAAAACAAAATGTAACTTCCAATTTTTCCAGAAATGTTAATTTATGTGTCACACTTTTTTTTAAAATACCGAGGAATCAAATTTTCATATTTACATTTTCATATAAGTTATTGTTGAGAATAATTTTTGCGTCACTAAAACAAACACCCCCTTAGAATTTGGGTTGGGTGAGGAATGAGAAGTTGGGGGCATGAAATTACATTCTTATCCACTTAACTCATACAAAATAGACATGTAAGGTGATGGTTACCTACTACTTATAAATACAATACTTTTTGACTTTATCTTATCTTAAGTGGAACTCTTGACACACTCCCTCATGCTCTGAACTGGACAATTAAAGTGTGACTTGAGAGGTCTAATTCGATAACAGATGATCCGATAGGACGTGACTCAAAACATCATGAATATACTATATTTGAATTTTGGCATAACCTAACACAACCCTTAAAAAATTGGTTAGTAAGGTGATGATTACACACCCTTAATAAACACATATTTAGGTATTTCTCATCCAAATTGGACTCTTTAGCACAATTATCTTTAGCCATCTATGTGATTTCTAGTTCCTTTGTACCTAAAGTTACATCAAGAGGTGAATGGTTCTAATTCATGGTAGGTAGACTATCGGATTTTCAGCTATCAAATATTTGAGAAGATATGTTTCATTGCTTACAACTTTTAGTATATTCAATTAGGTACAATCTGAAGAGACCAATGAAATCTTTTGTTGGGATTGTCAGTAAGAAAAATACTAATTTGAGTAGACATGAAGAAAGTGGGAGAATTTCCTTATTGTTTCTAGTTTGGAAAAATTTGTCAAGGTGATTTATAACCGATAAATATAATCAGTTTCTATACTTTTTTTTAATAAGCTAAACTATCCAACTGAAATCGACACGAGAAGAATCAAACTGATACTTTGAGATGGCATGCTCTAAGGTTTCAAGCCAACATTACGAGACCAACCTAAGTGGGTTTCGGTTTGTGTATTATTTTCATAATTTGTGGGGACATGAAAGTAGCTAGGGTTAGAATGAATAACAGAATGCCAATGATTTATGAAGGCATGTTGACACTTTACAAAGATTAATAAAAAGTAGAAACTATGAAAATTTGAACATTCTGTTTAATTATAAACCAAGCTTTCAATTTCGCTAGGTTGTAAAGTTTGCACGACTCAATAGAAATTGATATAGAGATTCTAATGTTCTTGGAGAATTCAAACAAGGGGACAAAAAATCTCTTTCAATTGTAATTATAATCAATCCTTAGATAACAGAATCAGACAAATACCGGATACCTCTCCCTTAGGTATATGGTATAATAAGCTGAATATAATCCCCTCCAATTATTGTGGATTACTTTTATAATATCTGCTCTTTTAATTAAGCATAATCTTTGTCACGCTGCATTTTATTTATTTTTTTTGGTAGTGAGTCACGCTGCATTTGATGTCACTGAATGATTACAAGTATATTACGTTATTTAACTAATAAACAACATTTTTTAATGGTTTGAAGTTTCATACATTTTTTTTAACAAGTGAAGTTTTATAGATTAATCATTACATTTCACATATCTAATAATATAAAATTACCTCTTATGTTTTTTAAAGAATTCATTTTTTTTAGCTTTGGTAATGTCTTGTTGTGCAATGTTAAAGATATGTATCCTATCTTAATTTTTAAACTTTTGATTCTTGAAAGATATATACAGTTATAACACGTAGTAAACGTTAACCTCCAAATTAAGAATTGAATTATCCAAATTAAGACTATCACAGAAATATAGTATTTTCTGTAACTAACCCTTGATAGTATGGTCCCAGATGCGACATTAATCTAATCATTTTCAATTTGGCTACCGAGCTGAAAGTGCTTCATGTGGTAGATGAGCATAATATGAAACATTTTACACATTGCAGTTGTATCCTTTTGACCGAGTCAATTGGGCAAAGAAGCAAAAAATGCATAACCAAAAGAAAGAACGAAAATTTTACAGAAAAAATAAAAAAAACAACTCACTAAAATTGTTAGGATAGTTGGAGTTTATTAGTATTAATTGGTTAGTTAGGATTAGTTGGAGTTAGTTACTCGATCAATTAGTTAGTATAATTTAACTATATAAATAGGAGTATTATGTAATATTTTGATCAATATAATTTTCTATGAATTTTAATCTCTTTTGAGTTATAAAGCTCTTTTATCTATTATTCTCCTCTCTCGAATTCTCTTACTGGATGAAATTTTCGTAATTCACCAATTTAAAAATGGATCTCTTGTAAAGTGATTAGGGATTGCAAAGCGGGCCAGTCCACTCCGTTTAGACCCGCCCCGCATAAATCCTCTTAAAACGGGACGAGCCGAGTCAAATTAGGTGATCAAATCCAAAATCACATCCCGCCCCGTTTAATGGCAGACATACGAGTTGGCGGCCCAGCCGGGAAAACAAAAATTTGTTTTTTTAGAGCAAAAAAAAAAATTAATGCATTATTTTACAACTTAAGTTGTAACAAAACACTATGCTGCTTTTATCATAAAAATATTAAAAAATAGAGATCAAATAAATGAATAGTAAAAACAAGATAATTAACAAATTGTCGAACTCAACATCATACTTAATCGCAAAATAAGTAAAAGTCTCCAACATAAAACAAAGTCGCAACATAAAAGAAATCCTAAAATAATTCCAACAACCAATATAAATTCAAAAGGATATAATAATTCTAAAAAAAGAAAGAAAAACGGGTTAAGCGGACCTTCCCGCCCCGCCATGTGTCCGTCCCGTTTTTCAACGAGTTAAGTGGGGCGAGACAACTATAGGAAGCGAGTCCAAAACTTCGACTCAGTCCACTAAAAAAGCAGGCTAAACGAGTCGGCTCCGCGGGTTGGGCTCACTTTACCACCCCTAAAAATGATAGAGCCTACATGAATTTCACTTATGAGAGAGAATATCGTGGAGAGATATTAAAAAGGTCTAAAAAAGAAATCCTCTTACATAAAAGTTAGGTATGAGTTGGGCTCGAACCAACGAAATAGTGATCAAAACTAATTTAGTTGCGTTCCCAAATTACGATATAATATTATTTACATTGTTTTAGTACGGATTTTTTTATCAATAAAAAACAATAAAAAAATATATATATAATACAAATGAAGGAACTTAGTTCGCATAGCATCAGCTAACCAAAAACCTAAGACTGAAGAATTACTAGTGTGGATAATCTTAAGCTCATTAGAAAGTGAAACATCAAATTTCAAGCAATGCATGAGCAAACACAAGATTTCAATAAGTCAACACAGAGGAAGAATGTTATCGATAAGATCGAGAGCATAAGGATGAGTGGGTAAGACACCATCCTTGATAAAAGTTAAAGTTATTTAAGAATCTAATGCATAGATGATATCTTTAAAATCAAGATCTCATGTGATCTGCAACCCATAAGAAATAGGACGAAGCTTGATTTTAATATTAGTAATCAAATCAAAACTCTCTGTAAAACCAGTGATCCAATCACCCAAGGAAATCTTGGTAAGACCCCAAATCCTGATCTACCCGGGTTATCTTGTGAGACCCCAAATCTTGGTAAGACTTCTTCACGGTCACAGCAGGCTTCTTCACATCGGGCTTCTTCACTATCTCAACAGTCTTCTTTTCCTCCCTCTTCATCTACGCAAATTCATCAAGTTCCACATTCGTAAGAATGTAAGCTTCAAGAACTGGATCACCTTTCTTCGATTCGAACAACACCTCATCTTTATATTTGATTGTTTCCCACTTATTCTACATCTTATTAGGTGTAAGCCAGTCTGAAAAAGTAAGTTGTTTGTCTTGCCGTATATCAGACCAGTCTGGAGCCTTAAGCAACAATTTACCTTGCCTCTAGACCAATTATGGTGAATGTATTCCCCATTTCAAGAACATTATTTACATTTAGTTTGATTTAGGAATGAGAGAGAAGAGAAAGAAAGTGAGAACAGAAGTAGTAAAAAAACGGTATTTTTATTTCGTTATTTCGTATAAATGAAATTGAAAGAAAAACATGAGAAAAAAAACATATATTCATAAAATGGTGTAAATATATCCCTATCTAAAATGAAATATGATAAAGAAATTAAAAAATAAAACAGAGTGAGTAGTCTAGTAATTTTGCATCAATTGATAATATTTTAGTTTCGTTTCATTTTAAGAGAAATGAATTTTGAGTGGGTTCCACCAGATATGCTTATTTCCTTCAATAGAGAATAGGAGAGTACCAATTGTATAATTTAGCATTGAAAGATTGTTGTCTCTCATATCTTATAACATTATTTATTTATTTTTTGAGAGAGAGTATAACATAATCTTTTTTTATTAATTATCAATAATTTAAAATTTTCCGTTTCAAAAAAAATAAAATTAGAGGATTATAGAAATTGGATTTGTAACCAAGAACGTGGAGATGAGATGATGCAAAACTTCTTTAGCAATTAATCTTCGTAATTGTGCGTAAATAATACATGGTTTGCGTCAAAGAATAAAAGAATTTATGTGTATTTGCAACCGTAAGTGCTTACTAAATTTTTCAACAATTTATTATAAAATTGGACTGGCACGACTACTATCTAATCTATAATTTTATATATCCCCAACAATCATTCTAGATAAATGCTTCTTGGTTAAAGAACCTTCCAATGACTAAGACAAATAAGGACGTGGATCAACCCTATATTATACCTACCCCGTGGCAAAATGCATGAATCAAGCTTACGTAGTTCCAATTCATAGCAGCTTAATTGTATACATTTTCCATATTTTGGATGGCTGCTTAATCAATTTTCAATAATTAGGATAAAATTATGGATTATCTTTTTCAATGAAGACAAAAAATCATTGTTAACAAAGCATTAGTGGATACTAAACTATATATAATGCTTTCACCTCAACATAGTTTCTCGAACGCTAGTAGAAAAATCAAATACCACATACAAACTCTGTCTCTTTTGCAAGCTAGTTTATAATTTATTATTACAGCTCCTAATCCTATTGTTGACCATGCAAGTTTAGAGTGCCTAACGTTCTGCCTTCTAGTAGGAGAAATATATTATGGTTGCAACATCAAATAAAAATTATTTGAGCATATATGTTAAAGTATATATCATTTAATAATATGAAAAATATTTCTTTTCTATTTTAGTTTTTTTAATTGTGTATATGTTAATATGTCTAAGTTTTGTGACCATACAAAACTCTATCTTATTGGGTCATTTATGTCTATCTAATGTGAGGGATGCAAAAATCTGGAATGAGTTCTCTCAATTTTCTCCCTCATGTTTCATAATATCCACCATTAAAACACAATTTTTTCTTAATTCGCTTTTTCTCTCTTTTCCGATAACTGATAGATAAGGGTAGGAAAAAAAAACCAAAAAATCAAACTGAACTTCTGAACTGAACCAAACCAAAAAAAAAAAACGAACCATAACTAAAACAGTTCAGTTCAGTTCAAAACAATCTGGTTCGTTTCGAAACAGTTTGATCCATAACTATTCAGTTCAGTTTTACTAACTTCTAAAATTCAATTTCGTTTGATTTTTTATATTTCAATGATACCAATAATAACAATCCGATTCAGTAATTTTAAATCTAGTAAACAGTTCAACTCAAATCAGTTTAGCTTTCATTTCAAACCGAATCATCCCTCTTGATTGAGATTTCAATGGATTTTGATATCACAATGAAAGAAAGTATTCATTCTTGCAAACATCCCTTTTAGTATCCAACACGTGTATAATGTGGTTTATATAAACCACACAAAGACGCAACCGTTAATGAGTAGGGCCCATTCAAACCCTCATAGGATATCATTCACATGTGATGCTTCCTCTCTCCATGCTATACTTACTTTTGACATACTACTACGTTCTTTTGTTATAGTACAATCAGATTTCTTCTCATTCTATTTTTTTTTTCACATAATAAAGGAAAATGAAAAATATAAGGTTAAATCTATTGAGTGTAATTAGTTTTCTATTAGCATGTTAATAGGGTTAGTTAGAGAGTTAGTTGTGTTGACTACTATATTGTACTTAGAAGTGAGCTTACTCAATGACATGTGCATTTTTGAAGGAAGAGTTTGCTTGATGTATAAATAGCAATACATGTGTGAAAGCAATGTGAAAAAGATCGGTGCAATATTCTGCTATTCTCTGATATACTTTCTCTTGTTTTGATGTGCGAGTGAATTCACCTGTTTGTTCTATAACAAAATGTACTTTTGTTCTTTATTTTTGTTGATTTATGATTTTATTCTCAGATATTTTTGTTGAATTCAAACCTAATCAATTACTGGATTAGTACTTGTCACGGGAACAAGAATGTTGATTTAGAGGACGGTAAAATATTTGTTTGCAATATAATTTACATTAATTTAATTTAAGTTTAATTGCAGTTTTGATCCTTTTATTTTCCCCATTTTGCATAATTGTCTTTATATTTTAAAATTTGACAGTTTTGATCCCTTCATGAACTATTTAGTCGAAAATATGGTGATATGATATGTTTTAAATGATGTTTTTAAAGAAATATTCTTATAATATAATTGAATTTCAATTTTATTCATCGTTAGATCATAAATCACATCATTTTTTTAAAACAATATCACCAATTTTCAGCTTAATAATATGATGGAATGACCAAAAGTGTCGAATTTTAAAATAAAGGACCCACTTCTTCAAAATAGTAAAATGGGAAGACCAAAACTACAATTAAGTTAATAAATTGTTGTAATAAAAAATTATTTGATGAATAACTTTTTTTATTAGTTTAAATGAAACAATGATTAAAAAGTAATTTTTTTATAATACAAAGTTAATATTAATAATAATAAATTATTTATGATTTAATAGATTTAAATTTTAAAATTCAATTTTTTTTTTTGAAAAGCCAAATGAAAAATATATTTATGAACGATGAGCCTCGCTTCAGCACAAGGTGTGCATAAAATAGAGACACCATGAAAATAATGCAACAATAAAAAGTATCAAATCAAAGAACAAAATTACATCAAGTTGTGAAATAACTCATAACAGATGAATTAGACCACCAAGAATCAAAGTAAAAAAAACATTAGGTTTAAATGCATTCAACGATCACCATCAATGAAGCTTGATCTTAGTAAGCAGTTGATCAAGATATAAATTTTCGTTGCTGAAAATCTGAGAGTTTCTCTCCTTCCAAATGGAAGACAACCAAACCACTAAATTTCCAAACAATTATACCGAAAAAATGCTTCATGTGTACCTTTTAGTCAAAAATAGTTGAGTGTCTTTTCCAGCAAAAAGTATTTTCTTACAAGCATGAGAAAAACTAGTCGAAAAGCTAATATATTTGCTCTTTCGATTATTTAATGTTTGATAAGACTCGTGCCTTTCCGATGAATGCCAACTATGTCGATACCTATAAACCCTAGGTTCTGCATGATCAGCACCATAATCATTACTGCGAAACCTGTTTCTTGACACCGACCGCCGTTGATGATTTGACAATCGTCCTCCACCTCGTTGTGCATCTCCACCACGAGACCGATCATGGTGCGAATACTGTAGGGTTACTCGCCCATCATGAGAAAGAATTTGTTCGCAAAATTCATGTAAATCCTCAGTTTCGTAATCTCCCCAATCTGAATCGCCCCTAGCCCTAACCCTAGACTGTCCTTGTCGCCTTGAACCTCCATGCCGCTGCTCCTTCTGAAACATGTCCCCTTTGTCTTCCACCTGTTCCTGCGCTTTCCCTCTTCACGATCTCAAGTCAGTCCACTCACCCCTATCTCCCCAATAGTGACACCCTACATGGATCCCTTCCCCCCTATAGTATCTTACTTCTGATGAAGGTGAATACCGACGCGGTGGCCCATGGTTGCGGAGACCGCTTCTCTCTCTCTCTCAGGACCACTCTCTCATGCTTTCTCTTTTTATTGTAAATTTCTCACCACAATTTCTAAGATAGTATTAGAGCCTTCGTTACGATCCATTGGACCACCTGTTATCAGGTTTTCACTATCGGGTCATCCACCATTTATTCCCACGAACCAAGTTCAATAGGTCATGAAGGAGTGTGTTAAAGAGTCTCACATCAAACAAAATAAGGTCTGAGCATATGTTTATAAGTAGGAGTAATCTTCACCTCACAAACCGGTCTTATGAAATTGTGTTAGGTCCAACCACAATTTTCAAGATATTTTATTCGAAAAAAATTATATATTTATGATTTACATTGTGACTAAATTAATTTTATTATCTTTTGAGTATTGAAATACGATAACAGTATATATACCCTTGGCGAAAATAGAGTTGCAATGGGAACGCATGGAAGAAAGGCAAATACCGACATGAAACAAAAGACTATTACCATTTGTTATCAATCGAAACTTCACATGGGTGCTTGAGATACTGAGAGTGCATTTAATTCGACAGTGTTCATATTACATACTACATAATCTGAAAAATAGAATTATTAGGAAGAGTCCAAGAAAGTCAAAGTCACACTCGTGCGAATTTCCTGCATAAAATGTACTGCCATGTATTTGAAAATTGTACAATATTTCCAAACAATGGGGTCCATGAATGGTACCAAACATACACTGTGGCCTGAAAACCAAAAACTACCAAGGAGAAAAAGTTTGGAATACCATTTCTGTTTTCAGTTATCCAAATTTAAAGATACATAAAAACTGAAATAATTCAAATTCTATTGTTTAGTAAGTGTGGAGTAGAAGTCCCTTGGATGAGTCCATAAATCATAACTCAAGTGATAAAATGTTAAAAAATTTAGGTCCGACGTTATGATTGGAGTTCGAACTCCGGCACCTCCACTTATGTGTGTAAGTTTGTTTATAAGAATTTTGTCTATCTATTAAAAAAATCTCTTAGATTAATAAAAAAAATTAGTGTTGTGTGTGTGTGTGTGTGTGTGTGTATATATATATATATATATATATATGTGAGAGAACCATAAAATTAATGTATTAAGGTTTTGAGTTAAGATGTACTGTCTAATTCATCTGTATGATTGTTCTTGGTTCAATGTAGATGATCATTTAGACTCTCCTGATGACCCAACAATACTACCAGAGTTGTTGGTTACTAAAGTAAAAGACTCCTTGTGTGGAAAGTCTTGATATTGCTGTGTAGGAAGTGTGAGGTAGAAGTCTCACACTTGAGTTAAGACGCGGCGTTCAACTCGTTTGTGTACTTGTTTTTTGTCTAATGTGAATGATCTTACGAGCTCCCCTCATAATCTTGCAGTGCTACCATAGTCGATGGTTACTAATTAAGTGATCGACTATATTGTGTGATTGTTCTTTGCTTAATATGGATAATCTCCCGAACTTCCTTCGGTTGAATAAGATGGTATGATTTTTCGGAGCAATAAGTATGTAATGAATTAAAATATTACTCCTTAAAATGTAAAAACATTAAAATTCTTGAGGGAATTTTTTTTCTCACCGATTTATCTCATCTAGTATACGTTGTTAGTCGCTCCAGTTGCGTACATACATGTATTCTATACAAAAATAATAATTCAAACAAAAGCTTCTCTTATGTTATGATAGTTACAATTGGAAGGACGTGCTTTTTGAAAAGGAATTGTCTATTTCATCAAACAGAAAACTAAATCAAGTAAAAATTACAAAGTAGCTACATAGGCACGAGGTTCATTTTGTTTGGACTTTAGAGTATAATGCAAGTGTTGTTTATGATGATAAATTAGACAAGTCTTGCAGTGATATTTCCCATCACGAACGTGGCAAACCCTTTGATTTTGCCTAGGCATGACCACGATGATTGATGATCAAAATTCACTCATGAATGAATGATCAAAAATTGATACGTCGTTACAATTTGTTTTGTTGCACTTGCACATGCATGATTCACATGACCTTATAGCTTAATTAAAGCTTGCAACATTGATGCTACTAGCTTGATCACGCTTCCTACTAATACAAGATTTCTTGATATGTCACTGTGGGGTCACTCACCCTTTGCTTCATAGAAGGAAAAATAGAAAGCCTTCACCAATGAGGCGCCATTTTGTATGGACCCCGAGTCCTATGTACGGTCACATCCCCAAATGATCATGCCTTTTTTGTGGGAAATAGATTCAAAACATTAATTAGTGTCGCAATTGCTAATCTCGATTGTCCGATTTTAAATTAATGGTTGAAATCGAACATTGTTTGTAGCTGCGTTAGAGAAGAAACTTTGTATCCTTTTATATCATATGAAAATGTGTTTATAAATAATTACTCTCTCCATCTCACAATAATTGTCTTTTAGTATTTTTTTTTCTTTTTATCAAAATAATTGTCACTTTAAATACCAATGCAGTATTTATTATTTTTTGTCATTATTATACTCTAATTTATTAAATTTCATTCAACTTTCTTACTCCACTAACTACAATTAATAAGGATATTTTAGTAAATGATATTAGTTTTACCATTGAAATCAAAACAATTAATCATTTTCTTAATAATCGTGCACAAATCTTAAACGATTATAATTTAGAGACGGAGGGAGTACAAATTTGTAAGAGATATTCCTTATCCTATAAATATAAACTAGTAGTAGTTTTTAACCTTAATTTAGGTTGAGTAATAAAGAAAGAGTAATTGGCTTAAACCGGAATTATAATATGACATTAAAGTTTGTCTTAGATTTTTTTGGATCGCCCCGTTACTATGTCGTCAAATCATACTCTGGATGTTCGTTCGTGATATATTTTACGAGTCAATTTTGTTAAGTTAAATTAAACTGAGTTCTAATATGTTTATTTTTTCTATTTTTGCTCTTCCAAGAGAATCATTTTAGCAAAAGAGTAAAACACTAACTTGAAGCAATGTAAGAAAAGTAATGTGTGTGATGTGTGCATAGATGGAAATCAATAAAAAGATAGAGTATCAGAGTTTGTTTAAGAGTGTGGTTAGTGGCTGGTGGGTGGTGGTGGCTCGTGTACCGAATAATACACAGAAATTTGCAAGTTCAGAAGCAGAAGCAACAAAATCAACAACTCTTTAAGGCTTGCGTGCTTCCAAGAGTAGGTACTGAAAACTACTGACTACTCTTGATCGGTTTTCTTATTGGACAACACTAATTCACATTTTCTGCAAATAAATTTCATAACAATCAGTGGACCAAAATAATATCATAACACAATCAGCTTGGTTGGTTGGTTGGTGTTTTTTGGGAATGCATAACAATAATAATAATAATAATAATAATAATAATAATAATAGTAATAATAATAATACTAATAATACTAATAATAATAATAATAATAATAATAATAATTAATAATAATAATAATAATAATAATAATGGAGATACCTTTAATTTGCATATAGAAATTGATCCGAGGTGGACTCGAAAGCTAGCTACTCGAACCGCCCAAGCTGCGGTGGAGGAATATGGCGTGAGTTTTTTGATGGAATGTTGTACTTGAAATAGGGGTTCGTAAAAATAAACAAATTTATTAGTCTGTTTATTTCATATGAACATTTTCAAATAAACAATTTGACATATCTTTTAATTTTGTAAAAGAAAAAAATTGGTTTGATTTGGGTCTGATGTAGACTAAATTGTAGGCTCATATTCTTTGGTTTATTCACACTCTTACTTTCAAGTACTTAGAAATTTAACTGAATAGGTGATTGATGAGTTAGGGTGATGCATTTCTTGGATGTATGTGTAAATTGATTTTGGGAGAATTTCTCATATATATATATTTGAGATGTCGAGGTGACTTGGTGGAAAAGTTCCTTAGCGCTCAAAAGAGAACGTAAAGAACATTCCACATAAAGTAGATGATCGTCAAATTTCTCGTGTGATTGCACTCAGAGCTTTTGGGTTACTTTGAAGAGGATATGGTTCTTTAGTATAGAAATGGATCAAAATTGAATTTGGTGTCCCAATCCACACCGTGGTCCCGAATAATCATTTTTAAAATTTTATTCCATGGTACATACTTGAGTTGGTGTCCATCAAATGTATTATGACTTTGAATGAGAGTACTTAATGAGTCCGTCAAATTCTTGGGGACCTCGGTGCAATTTTTAGTCAATGGAGCTAAAAAGTTCATAAGCCAAAACTATCATTTCACGACCATTGTTGTGGTTGAAATAGTTCCTAATTAATCTAGATTATGATGGCAACGTCTTGGCCAAACAACCTTTTCAGACAAATATGGTATAGTAAAGAATATCATTAGTGTCATGCTTTAAAATTGTGTTGAGTGAAAGAAGGAAAGAAGTGTAAATGACAGTGCAAAACATGGAATGTGCTGTTGGTATTTCATGTTATCTACATAGGAAAGATTACTCTTCAATTGGCAAAAATTATTAAGGTTATTTATCTGTAGACATATATTCTTGAATCAAATTTAGAACTATACATTTAAAGAGTTTTTGACATCTAAGTTGCATCTTACAAGTGTTTATATATTCAATTATTTTGATATAGAAATTTATTAGGAAATTTTTTTTTTGTCTAAACCATCTGACTCTAAAAAAAATAAGACATTGATAATCTAAAATTAAATCGAGAGGTGAGTAAAGTCAAACCAAATATATTCCAAACAAAATTTGAAATTTGGATCGTCGGAGTAATTTTTTCTTAAAAAAAGTTTTGACAAATGATAATATTTTTACATCAAATGACAACATAGGTGGGTCACTACAATCTGTTTCCTCCACTTTGCATGCTTCTCTTCTTTTTTCCTCTTATGAATGGCACTCCCTCCTTTAACTTGTCACTAGAGCTGATATGGATGCGATTTGATTTGAAGGAGGATATGATACCAAAAATATTGTTGGGTTGTTTATCTAATTTTGTGAGTAATTTGGCAAAGCTTCTGTCTAACATAACTGTTTGGCTACTATCAAGTACTACTACGTAACTAAATAAGATTGTTTTGATGCAGTAGACATGTGCTATTTTTTTGTTACAAGTAGAAGAGAGGATACATTAAGGGTGTGTTTGGATTGAGAGTTTAGGAGAGGAAGAGAGGGGATGGTTTGTTTTTCTTTTTTAAATTACGGACTATATAAAATGTTTTCTTAAAATAAATTAAGTGTGGTTGAAGTATTATATGATCGTTTATCATGTAAATATGTTAACTTTTTAAAAAACATTTCATAGTGCCTGTAATTTAAAAATGAAAAATAAATCTTCCCCTCCCTTTCCCTCTTAAATCCTCGATTCAAACACACCCTAAGTAAAAATTTGGATGCTTTGTTAACCATATTATACTAGAAACAAATCTTTCTTAAACAAATTAATCAAAATAGTTTATGACATAATAATATCCTTGTCAACCATCTCTAAATACTAAAATTCACTTCTTAGAAGTCTAATGTGAGCATGTTATTTTATTATTAAAGGATTCTAATGTAATATTTTTTTTAAGAAAGAGTCTAATGTAATATTAGAACCTCTACCACTATTAAGCTTGCATGCAATTATGATGTTACTAGTTGTGAAAGAATGTGATTTTAAAGTTGGTATTACTTACACCAATGGAAAGCAAACGGGTAAGAAGTTATGTGTTAGGTCTTTTTTGGTGGCAAAATCAATCCTCATAAACATAATATTTATGGACCTAGGAGACATGACATTGTTATGAATGATCATTTGAACTCTATGTAGAAGGTCAACAACCTCTGATGTTAGAAAGCTGAAAGTGTCAAAAGCAAATGGTATAAAAATATGTTGATTGTCAGAACACGCTTTCTCATGCTTAGCCTCTTTGCTTGATGCGGCTTTTAAGCATGTCTGTCCTACAGTAAAAGCCCTGACCCCTAATGCTACAAGTGATGAAACCCTAGTGGATTTCACACATGCATGTTTTCCTCCTACCCGTTTGTACACCATAACATCTACAAGTCTAAGTGTCGCTTTTCTATCTAGTGGATCAGTCAGGAAGTTCACATGTGTCTCCTTCTTCACTGATAGTCTCGTCCGTCTAAATATATCAAAAAGAACATCCATATTCAGTGCACTTCAACTCATATTGTGGCTCTTCAACCATTCTTAATCGACATTCTTTGTCTTATCCATCTTTATAAATGTCTCATTGAAACATATTTACATGAAGGCTAACTCTTATGTTCAATATTTTTGCTAATTAACTTAAATCACCATAGTTATTTCTCATCATTTTGATGCAATGGGGTGTGTATTATATATCTAGATTAATTACTTAGTCTTTTGTAATTTCTTTCCTTCTCTCATAAAAACAAGTTTTTTTTTTTTGAGGAAGTTATTTTATTAACTATGTATGTTATTAAAATACAATTAAATATTTAGATAAAACATATTTAACTCTTGAGTACTTCTAATAGTATTTCTTTTGCACAAGAGCCAAATGAATGAAATGACAGAACTGAACAATGAAAAACCTAACATCCTAAAACAGAATTATTAGGCAAGATTCTTAAATTCCACTGAGGAAATGGCACTCTTTTTTGAAGAAAAAACAAGAGGATTGGTAACGGACAAAAAAGCTTTATCTGTACACAGTAGAAGTAAATTAAAGTGGTTTCCACATCATCATACAAAGTAGTAAAAAAATTAGTGAACAGGAACAGAAACACTTCTTGGTCCCCCACACTTCAGAATCTCCTCTGTATTGGGCATTTCTAGCCTACAAAGGAAAAATGAAATGCCCTTTTTCACCACCAATGTTTCCCAATCACATGAGTCTTTTTCACTTTGGTAAAAATTTATGTACCCTCAAATTTGATCCTCTGTGAAATCTTTCCCATATCATGACAAACTTTCCTCTCAATTCACAGTTATTTCCCACTAACATAATTTCTTCCTTCTTTCCTATTTATTACTTAATTTATTAATTTATTTTTTGCTTTTTAAGTAAATTTTACTCAGAGCACAGAAGTTCATGCATATACTACTAACTACTTTAAACTTGAAAATATTAATATTAAAAAATTAGAATCATTACATTAAAAAATACTAGTATTATTTATAGATATACTTATATTAAATTTCATATGGTAATTATATGAAACAAAATGATGCTTCTAAGTGTTATGCCAGCATTCAGTAAAAATTAATTTATGCAGCATGAATTTTTATTTTTTGATAATTGTTTATGCACCATGCCATGAATTATTATTCCTCTCTTTTCCCCACCAATTTTATTTTTGGTGACTTTTCCCTACCAAAATGAACAAAGTATCAGTGTAAGATTTTGCTGCATTCAATTCTCGTCTCTCCCTTTCCTCACTGACGTGGGCATTGGGAACCCACCTCACTAAAATAATAGTTTTCTGTTAGCCCACATTAATTATACTAACATAGTGTAAGAAATAAATACTTTTTCATATAAAAATCACAAATAATGCTCCAATGTCTTCTTTTTAATTATCAATTTAGTACGTTATTTATATAAACTAAACAATTTTATTATTTTTATTAAATTATTCATTTTTTCATGTAATATCCTTAATTATCTATAACCTCATCCTTTTAAAATAGGATCTTGTTAATAAGTGTTAGAGTCCAAAATTTTACCAACCAAATTTATTTTATTTTGTATCTAATTTTAAGTATTGTGTCACCTTTTTTTTAGTGGTGAGCGTAAAACACTTGTTTTATTTTACTAAAATTTAAAAATTATATAAAAAAGAGAATAATAATATCACCAAGTCAATTTATCATGTATTGGAACTAAATTAAAACGAAACGGCTCTGAGCGATGAGAGGGGGAGTGCGAGAGACACGCGACGGCCAGCGGCTCCGCCATGGGCAGTCGCGCCGGTTCATCTGGCCGGCAGCGAGGAACACAGGGGGGTAAGGGTTCCAGGCAGGGTGCCACAAACGGGGGGGACGCAGGGGATTGGATTGATGTGAGTCCGAGAAGGCGGAAAGCGCTGCGACAGGAAGGAAGCGGTCAGGACAGGTATGACAGGGGTGATCGGAACAGACAGAGGGACACCTACTTCAACTATCAGTCTAGGTTTACGAATGATTTGTGGGAGGACCGGTATGCTGGACATTATGATGCAGGGTCAGAATTCTCCAACGACAGGCCAATTCTGTGGGGGGACAGTGACAGTGTGGATGACGGTGCAGACAGCGATGAGTCTCGTGAGGAGGGAGAGTGGTCTCCACCAGCGCGTAGGCAAGGAACAGCCCGGCATACAACGAAGCGCGCAGCTGCTGTGGTGCAACACCAGAAGCCGCACACAGGTTCTTGGGATGGGAAGGGGACAGACAAGGCTCCATCTTTTAAACGGTTCGTAACGTTTTATATAACTAATTTTCCTCCACAGGCTTCGACTGTTTTCTTGCGAAAGGGGTTTGAGGTGTGTGGAATTCTCGAGGAAGTATTTGTTGCTAGGAATATAAATGTGTACGGTGAGGTGTATGGGTTTGTTCGGTATGCTAAAGTGCGTGATGTGAATAAACTCTTGAAAGCTTTAAACAATGTCAGTTTTGGTCAGTTTCATGTCTATGCTAAATTAGCAAGGTTTGACAAGAGGGTGCCTAAGGAGGGGGAAGCAGGGAGGGTGCGTGTGCGTGAGGGAGAAGGAGGTAAGGTTGAGGGGAAGGTGACTGGTGCAGGAAGGCGAGTCACAGCGGTGAGGAAGGTGTTAGAGGGAGAAAAAAGTGTGAGAATGGGGAGTGAGAAGGAGGACGAAGGGTTGAGGAAGATGACGGGGTTTGAGGGAGAGCTGAGAGTGGGTTCGGTGGTGTTAAAAATGGGGAGGAAGGAGAGGCGGAAGGTTGGTGAGGGAGAGAATGTAGTGGAGGTAGGAACGGGGAAGAGCGATAGGAACATTAGCACGGACAAGCAGACGGTATCAAAAACATTTGTGAGACGGTACACTCTGTGTGACGAGGATGTTGAATGGGCAAGTAACGGTTTGGTTGGTACAGTGTTGAATGGGGAGTCGATACCGATTATTCAGGATATAGTGGAGGACGCAGGCTTCAAGGATATCAATATTATTCCCCTTGGGGCAGACAAGGTTTTTGTTCATTCGCTATCAGATGTAAGTGTCGTTGACATTGTGGGGAAAGCGAAACCATTCTTTGATCTTATTTTTTCGAGCATCTCTAAGTGGGAGAAAAGGGCGATGCCGTATCATAGAGGTGCTTGGTTACGTGTGTATGGGATTCCGCTACATGCTTGGAATGAAAATTTCTTTAAGTTATGTGTGTTAGATCGTGGGAGGTACCTGCGCACGGACTCGTGCTCGTTGAGTCGTGAACGGTTTGATTATGCAAGGGTTTTAATAGCTACGTCATCACTCGATGTGGTGAACGTGACGAAAAATATTCTTATTGATGGTGAAAGTGTTGCCATCAAAATTGTGGAAGAATGGGGGTTCAACATGGGAGAGGATGTTTGCTTGTATGAGGATGATGATAAGTCCGTTAAGTCGTGCCCGGAAGAAGACGTATTATGTGACGAGTTGGAAACAAATAATAGGGTGGAAAATTTGGCTAACAAACTTGATATAGAAATCGCTCGCGTGGCAGAAGAAGATAATCTGTTTGAGGAACGGACTAAGGAGGGGAATATGGAGACAACGGAAATGCAGGCACCAGTTGGCGATCCGGGTAGTCCTATTTACTTAAAGCAAGCAGAGATGTGTTATTCTAATGCGAAGGAATTATCAGCACGTGGGGGAACAAATACCGTGACTCAAAGCAAACAGCTTTCTCACGGGGATGAGTCGGATTCGTGTGAAAAACCCATGTCCCATGCTTCGGGGGTGCAGCGAGTTCAAGTCAAGGAAGGTGTTCGGAAACGGAGAATTCAGTCGACAACAAATTGTAACAAAGAAGCTCAATCCTCAGGGTCTGGTCCATGGAGTGTTGAGTGGCTTTACAACGCTCAACGTGGAGATGTCGGCTTAATTTCTTCTAACCAGAAACGATTGAAAAAGACTCTCAAGGCAAAGAGCAGTATAGGCAGGGGAAACAGACTTGTTGAAAGTAAAAAGAAAGCGGGCGGTGCACTTCGCCATCCGGTGCTTACTTTAAAAAAGGTGGCACGGCTGCCGACCAAAGATCGACAAGAAGTCATGAAGGTATTGAAGCACTCTAACATTATGAAAGGATTGAAAAAAAAGGTCCGAAACCGTCAGCGTCAAAGGGAGAGAGTCACACAGTCATTGGAGGGGAACCAAAGTCTCATTAATGAATCATCTTCATTGGCATCGGTAAATAAAGATTGGAAAAACTGGGTTAAATTACAGGGACAAGAGGAGGAGGTGGAGGAGGACATCCGGGACATTGGTAAAGCTATTGGTTTAACTTTTAAAGGCGACTTGAATAACAAATTTAGCGTTTTGTCACGACCCAAGACGCTTGACCAGGGACCAATTTTGTCGGAGGTGGATGGCCATGAGAGGGAGGGGGTGCTTAGGGGGCGTGGTGGTGGCAACAGGTTGACGCGGGAGGGGGGTGGAAATGAAGTTGGTTTCGTGGAATGTGAGGGGGTTAGGTGGGGTGGAAAAAAGGCGAGAGGTGTGAAGGCTGGTGACGGAGAAAAGACCGACTATTCTTTGTATTCAAGAAACCAAATTGATGGCGTGTGACGGGTTCCTGAGTTCCTCGTTGTGGGGCGACTCGCGTCATGATTACTCTTATCGTCCTTCAGTGGGGGCCTCTGGTGGGCTTCTAACTATGTGGGATACGGCGGAGGTGGAGGTGTGGACTTCGGTTAGCCGGGAACATATGCTTCAAATACATGGTAGATTTGTTCGTACTAATGAGGTGTTCTATTTGTTTAACATTTATGCTTCTTGTGATTTAAGTGCGAAGGAAGAGTTGTGGATGGCTTTGACGGTGAGGCTGCAGTATCTAAGGGGCAAGAAGGTTTGTATCTGTGGTGATTTTAATGCAGTACGTAGTCTGGAGGAACGTCGCTCAGTAAGAGGGGGTGGTGCGGCCCTTGATAGCAATCATTTCAATTTGTTTATTGAAGATAATGGGCTGGTAGACTTGCCGCTCTGTGGTAGGCGTTTTACGTGGTTTAAGGGAGATGGTACTTCGGTGAGCAGGATTGATAGGTACTTGTTGTGCGAGGAGTGGTGCTTATGTTGGCCGAATAGTTTCCAGCTAGCCCTACTTCAAGGTCTCTCTGACATTGTCCTATTCAGTTATCAATAGATGAGGAAAATTGGGGACCTCGACCTACAAGAATGTTAAAGTGTTGGCAAGATGTACCAAGGTACAAACAGTTTGTTTCTGATAAATGGAACTCCTTTCACATTGAAGGATGGGGCGGCTTTGTGATCAAAGAAAAATTGAAATTGATTAAGGCAGCCTTGCGGGAGTGGCATTCGACTCATGTTAAAAACCTACCAGGTAGGATCGATATCTTAAAGGCCCGTTTGGCAGAGTTCGATGAAAAAGGAGCGGAAGGTGGGTTGTTAGTGGAGGAAATAGATGAAATGAGGGATATTACTAACGACCTCCATTCTCTGTCTCGTGTGTCAACAAGCATTAGTTGGCAACAATCGAGGTTACTTTAGTTGAAGGATGGAGACGCTAATTCCAAGTATTTTCATTCGGTTTTGTCTGGACGACGGAGACGCAATGCTATTGTATCGTTGATGGTGAATGGGTCTCTTGTTGAAGGAGTTCAACCTATCCGTCAGGCAGTCTTCACTCACTTCAGAGATCATTTTGCGAGTTCCAATGTTAGTAGGCCGGGGGTTGAGAATTTGGTTTTTAAAAATTTATCTTATGATGCTGGTAATGGATTAATCAAGCCATTTTCAGCGGACGAGGTCAAGAGTGCAGTTTGGGATTGTGATAGTTATAAAAGTCCCGGGCCGGATGGGGTTCATTTTGGTTTTATAAAAGAGTTTTGGGAAGTTGTTCAAGGGGATATCATGCGCTTTATCACTGATTTCCATAGGAACGACAGGTTAACGCGAGGTATAAATTCAACTTTTATTGCTCTCATCCCTAAGGTGGACAGTCCCCAGAGGTTACATGATTTCAGGCCCATATCCCTTGTCGGGTGTCTGTATAAAATTTTATCGAAAGTGTTAGCAAACCGTCTACGGATGGTTATGGGGAGCTTAATATCTGAGACCCAGACAACATTTGTGAAAGACAGACATATTCTTGATGGAATTCTCATTGCTAATGAGCTGGTGGATGAGGCACGTAAATCAAAGAAGGAGTTGATGCTTTTTAAAGTAGACTTTGAGAAAGCGTACAACTCTGTTGATTGGGGTTACCTGGATGAAGTAATGAGAAAAATGGCGTTCCCGGTTTTGTGGAGAAAATGGATTAAAGAGTGTGTGTCAACGGCAACAGCTTCAGTTTTAGTCAACGGAAGCCCTACAGAAGAGTTTTCTCTCAAAAGGGGATTGCGGCAAGGGGATCCGCTGTCACCTTTCCTTTTTTTATTGGCGGAAGAGGGCTTGAATGTCATGATGAAATCGATGGTAGAGAATTTTTTTTTTACTGGTTACGGGGTGGGTCAGGCAAATGACATTGTAGTCCCCCACCTACAGTTTGCGGATGACACGTTATTACTAGGAGCTAAGAGCTGGGTCAACGTACGAGCTCTACGGGCGGTTTTGTTTTTGTTTGCTTTGATGTCGGGTTTGAAAGTGAATTTCCATAAAAGTTTATTGGTGGGCATCAATATAGCAGATTCTTGGTTGACTGAGGCGGCATCGATTCTTCACTGTAAGGTTGGTAAGGTCCCTTTCCTTTATCTTGGCCTATCGATTGGTGGTGACCCTAGAAAACTAGCATTTTGGGACTCTGTTTTGATTAAAATTAAATCTAGACTGATGGGTTGGCAAAGTCGTTTTCTCTCTTTTGGTGGCCGGTTGGTTCTGATCAAATCTGTTCTGACATCTCTACCTGTCTATGCTCTTTTCTTCTTCAAAGCTCCATCAGGTATAATCTCTTCCATTGAATCTATTTTTAAAACATTTTCTTGGGGTGGGAGTGAGGATAACAGGAAAATTTCCTGGATCGCTTGGAGCTATGTTTGTTCTCGGAAGGAGTACGGGGGTTTGGGGGTACGACAGTTGAGAGAATTTAATTTAGCTTTGCTAGGTAAGTGGTGTTGGAGAATGCTGGTTGATAGAGGCGGGTTATGGTATAGGGTTTTGGTGACGAGATACGGTGAGGAGGATGGAAGGTTGGAGGTAGGGGGCCGGAGTGTTTCTATTTGGTGGAGGGAGATAGCGAAGATTAGGGATGGTACTGGTGGTGAGGGAGGGGGATGGTTCACTGATAGGGTGGAGAGGCGGGTAGGAGACTGTGTGGACACTCTGTTTTGGCGGGATAGATGGTTAGGAGATGCCCCGTTGTGCAGCCGTTTTGACCGTTTATTTGCCTTAGCTCTGAATAGGCACATTACGGTGGCTGATATGTATAGGCGTGGTTGGGAGGTAGGGGAGATGCGTGGCGTTGGAGGAGACGGTTGTGGTCGTGGGAAGAGGAGTTGCTAGGCGAGTGTTGTCTTTTACTTAATAATTTTGTTGTGCAAAGTGATGTATCTGACAGGTGGCAGTGGATCCCTGATACTGTGGGAGGCTATACAGTGCGTGGAGCCTATCATCTTCTCACCAATTAGCTGGCACCTTTGATCGATGCAGCGGGAGAGCTTGTCTGGCATAAGCAGGTTCCCCTGAAGGTTTCTATCCTCGCGTGGCGATTGCTTCAAGACAGGCTGCCCA
>Ga0315915_1000784_pt1 | contig 35294 bp, 23 predicted proteins | sample MpolbnodulesMG_FD_207738 | JGI IMG/M metagenome (GOLD analysis project Ga0315915, IMG submission 207738) | Medicago polymorpha root nodule microbial communities from Los Angeles, California, United States - branched nodules | ecosystem: Host-associated > Plants > Roots > Nodule | place: USA...
ATATCAGCTTCACCTCATATTTATACAGAAGAAAGCAACAGAGCTAGAGCCGAAATCTTAAATTGCAATGTTGTTCAAGTTGAGAAACACTAGAAAAAATTGATCTTGACTATTGCTCATTCTTATTGCTACTACTAAAATATAAAAAATAATCCTAATCATTAATTCACACACAAATTCACTGAAACTGAATGTAACTAAAAGTTTAGAGAGGTTGGTGTCGACTCTGTAGAGCATCCAAATCCATGCAATTTTATTGTTAGTTATATACCTTAGGATCTGTTTGGGAAAAATTCATTATCAATTTGTGTGTGAAAATTCTTATATGACTTCTTTACCTCATAGCTACATGCAGGAAAATTCTTATATGACTTCTTTACCTAATTATATCTCGGTGGTCATCCTTGTCGCAAAAATGCAAGATGCTCCATATCCTTTCATGATCAGTATGGAAACAATTTTGAAAGTGTCGACATGCGTCACCTCATAGCTGCCGGCCCTGTTGAAGTAAGGAAATCATATTAACAATCTTTACTATTGACTGAAATTCATGTCATACTTATATTCAAAATGGTAGAACTTAGATGAATTTCCATTGAATGATAAATAGTGTGTTAGAGAAAGTCGCACACAATTCAAAAAAAAAATATTTGGAAAGAATGCAATTCGATTTATTAAAAGTGAGTATATTGAATAAACAATATTTATCTATTGATTAATCAGATTATTGTGGACACTTCCAAGGAACTGAAGAAAGAAAAGAAATCAGTTGGAGGAATTAATGCTACTGCTGCTCCTGCTCCAAATGGTAATTCAGGTTCTGGAAATCAGTTAGTAGAAAGACAAACGAAGAAATCAGTTGGAGTATCTACTGTTGCCGCTGCTCCTGCTCCAAATGTTAAGTCAGATTTACAAAAGGATGTCAAAGAATTAGACGCTTCTGGAAAGTTGGTTGAAAGACAAACGAGTCGTCTTTCTCCAACAACTCTGCCCAGTGGCGTATCCAGAACCTGAATCAGGGGGGTGCAAAATTTTTAACTTCATTAATGAATGATATTACAAATTTTAGTATACTGCTAATTTACACCCACCTAAAAATATCAAGGTGTAAATTAGCAAGTTATACCCATTTAATGTAACCTTGTGATCAGTTAATGTGATCGAAAATACATTATTTGTTATATTCATTAATTGACATAAAAATACGTAACTAAATCCATGTGTAAAATAACGTTAGAGTTAGTGCATAGAAATTAAACTCTTTTTCTTATTAATTTATAATTTAAACTACTAAATTTACATAAATTTTTGCTACTTTTATCCAATAAAAAATTGAAAATTCAAGTGTTTATCACTAAAAATTGAAAAGAGTAATATCATTTGCATTTTTTTTACCAAAGTAATATCATTTACATTATATACAATTAATCATATCATAAGAAAAAGAATAAAAAGTAGAACTAGAGAATATAGTAAAAAGATTCCTCTAAAAAAAGAATAAAAAGATTTTTTTTTTGAATACTATATATTATATAATTTATTTGTGAAGTTGTAACAAATGTGTTTGACTAGTGTAATGGATGCTTAATTGTAGTAGGAGCCCCATCTTTATGTGTTTTTGGCTTTTAAGTGAAAATAAAAATCATCCAAATAATAAAATAACCAACAAAGTTTAAAAGTCACACTAGTATGCCAATCAATATCAGAGCATATGCGCACCAGTCAGGCCTAGTTTTTGGTGAGGTGCAAAGCAAAAGTACCAGGGTGTGCAAATAGCCATAACAGTAGTATAATTGGTGTAAAATTTGGAAATCCAGGGTGTGCAAGTGCACACCCTCAAGACCAGCTAGCTCCGCCCCTGACTCCGCCAGTGGCAGATGGACGCATAATTCCCACAAATAATGAGGACTTGAAGTCTCCTTCTGTAGAGGAAACTTGAAATTAAGTGTCTAATTTTGTAGAAAACCAAAAATTTCTTGATTAGTTTTGGAGTATATGTTGTATATAGAATCATGAAATGATATTCCAAAAAACCGTAATTGTTTCCTTTTCTTTTCAGTTGCTTATTGGAAGGGTGATTAGGAATTTAATGCATTCCAAAACATAGTTCCTTGTAGAAGAAATGATGATATATAGGATTTCTATGGTATTTTTTAAGATATATTATAATATCACTTGTTCTGAATTTATTTAAAAAATATTATTACTTGCAGAGTCTCATAGAATAGAAGTAGTCAATTTATAGAATAGAAGAGGATACACTTTACTGCATTTGGTAATATATTTTTTTACCTAGTTAGTCTCAGGGGAATCTCATTCTTGAAAATATTTAAGTGTTAACTCAGTTTCAAGTGTGGCCAATAGTAATTCTTGAAGAGATTTGGCAAAATAATAGTAATTCATGGATTAAAAAGAGCGGAAGACTTGTTTATGTCAATGGAGAAAAGAGACTTTTGGAGTGAACAATTGTCTTGCATTTTATCTTATCTCCATCACGATGACTCACTAAAGTTTCTCATCTTCTTAGTAGTAAATTAAAATAAACACATATTCTTGAGAATGATGAAGTCAATTACTGAAGCATTAATTGAATTCCTTGGTTAGTTTCATGAGAGTGATATTAACAATTTTTGCTTTAATTTCTTTACTAGTTACTGAAATTCATGCGAGACTTAAATTCCGAATGGTAGAACTTATATAAATTACAATTAGTAGTGAGTAAAATGAATTAACGATCTTTATCTTCTGGTTAATCAGATTGTTGCATCCAGTTTTGTGACAGACCTTGCTAAGGAATCAACTGCAAGAATTTTGGCTGCTGCTGCTGCTCGAAATAGTAATTCTGATTCACAGAAGGTTCTTGAAGAGTTAGAAGCTCCTAGAATGTTAGAAGGACAGTCGAGTCGCCTTTCACCAACAACTGGACTTTTGCCACCAACTCCACCGGCTGCAGGTGGAAACATAAATCCCAAAACAACAACAACAACTAGTAATGCGAATGATCAGGACATGAAGTCTCCTTCTGTAGAGGACACTTGAAATTAAGTGTCTAATTTTCAATAAAACCGAAAAGTTCTTGATATCTTTTCGGTATAGGTTGTAGATCATTAACTCGGGAAAAGATATCAAGAACTTTTCGGTTTTATTGAAAATTAGACACTTAATTTAGACACTTAAATTCCAAAAGACATATTTGTTTGCTTTTCTTTTAAGTTGTTTTTTTAGGAAGGATGATTAGGAATTTAATGCATCTTGTAACATTATAACATTGAGATATTTGTCGATGAAAATCTTGTGGCTTTCCTTGTATATATGTTCAGTGAATAGATTTCTTATGATATATACTTAAGATAGATCTCTTTCTTGAAGGCATGAATTGATATAACATAAATTTTTAAAAACTAACCTATTTCATTCCATTCTATTCCAATCAATTTCATCACATATCACTCGAGACGATAGTTTGGAAAATCTAGGCCATAGAGTGTTTTGAAGCACTGAGTTTTAGTCTGGTGTCTGTTAACTTGAACAACTTAGTTTGGAAAAATATTGTCACACTCTAAGACTGACAAACATTTTTAAGTTAACATTAATTTTTAGTAGATATCTTCGATATAAATTCGTATGATTAGAATTATTTGGTAAAGACCTTTCTTTCACAAATTCTTATTGAAATCGTTGACGTGGTTTTTCTTCAACACATTGTAATTAATTCCGGTGAGAGCTAAGAGGATCAATAACTTACTGAACCAACAATTCTTGTATAGCAATATACTAAATTAATAATAATGGTGTGAAGCTGGGAAAGCACTCTTCAATCTTCATGATCAATTAATTCATAATTTCTAAATATATAAATACAAAAAAAATGAACCAACGTATATAGATCAACCTACATATGCAATTAATTAATGTTTAGTGGTGCTAATTTGTGTTACTACTATATGACAACCATTGATAACCACAATGCTTCTTATTGCACAAATCAATGACTTCAATGGTTGAAACTTAAAAAATCTAAAACAAACACTACAAAAATAAAAAAGTGATTTTTTTAGATAAAAAAAAAAAAAGATTATTTAATTTGTCAAAAAAATCCAAAACAAACGTGTCCTTATCATGCTTTTGATTCCACCAACACCATTCAAATAATCTATGTTCTTATTAATTGGATTACTGAATGCTGCACCACTCTTGTACCCATCCCCATGAACTCTCATATGCATCCTCAAATTTGCATCTCTTTTTAACCCATTGCCACAAATTTGACAATAATGTGTGTACTTGGCTAATAAATCCAATTCAACTATCTCATTGTCACACTCTGGGCCGACCCAAGTATAAGACAACCCAAATTTTAAGCATGTATCATCGTGATCAGAATTATTCTTCGTTGAAATAGCTTCATTAACCCTTTTATACTATTATTGGTTTCACTAATCTCACGATCACCCCTATGATCATCAATATCACCCTTGAGCCTATAATTAATGTTACTATTATAGCTTTCACCAAACCATTCCAATGGTTCTGAGCCATTATTAGAAAATATGTTTTGACCTCTAAGATCAATGCCTGTGTCATTGTTGCCAAAATTTGATTGAATATTAGATTGCTGCTTTTGAATTTCTTCATTTGTGTGTTTAATAGAAGTAGTACCTTGAGGGAAACTAAGAGCCATCTGTTGGCAAATGAACGCCGTTGATGTGGAAGTTACTTGATTGAGCTTGTCTTTGAGAGTATAGAGACTGAAGAGGAGATAATTGGAGGGTAAAGTTGAACTACAAATTCCTTCCATCGAATTTGGCAGTGGCATCAAATCTTTCGTGACCATAGGAAACATTTGTAGCTATAGCAAAGCGAATTGCCAACAACTAATGCAGTAAATGATCAGGACATGAAGTCTCCTTCTGTAGAGAACGCCTGAAATTAAGTGCCTAATTTTCTCTAAAACCGAAAAGTTCTTGATTAATTTTGATGTATAGGTTGCATATAGACTCATGAAAAAATATTTCAAAAACCATAATTGTTTCGTTTTCTTTTCAGTTGTTTTTTGGGAAGGATGCTTAGAAATTTAATGCATTTTCTTGTCATCGCTAAGTTCCTTGTATAAGAGATGATCATGTATTTTCAGGTTTCTCATGTTGAGGAAAGTGGATTGCAGATGATATTTCAGTTCTAAATACTTCTGATATTGAAGTGGGTGTGAAACTTGTAACATAGGGATACTGTCAATGAAAATCTTATGGTTTTTCTTCCAATATAAATATGCAGTGCATTGATCTCTATAGTATTTTTTAAGATATATTCTAATTTTAATATAACTTTTTCTGAATTGATTTAAAATATAATTTGATTTATTGTTATTGTTCCTTGCAGAGACTCAGAACAGAAATAGTAAAATTATATAACTCTAGTTAGGGAATCATGGCCACTAACAAGATACACTTTATTGTGTATTGGCCATTTACATTTTGTGTTTGGTAATATATGTGTATCATGAAATTCTTCTGTTAGCATATATCCTTAGAAAACGTAGTAGTAGCCAAAAAATGTGGTTCAGTTAACTTGCAAATCTTAGCCATATAATTAAGTTTCAAGTGTTGCAATGTGTGAAAAAATTTATAGCATGCTGAAAAAAAATCAAGATGGGAGGACTTGTTTATGTCCAAAAAAATCAAAGACTTGCTTAGTTGCCACGTTACTTCAAGAATACAACATCAACGTAAGTGGCACCAAAGTAATTAAAGCATCAAATTGGTGTAAGTGGTATGTAAATTGAAAACCATAAAAACTGATCAAAATAATTTATTAGTATATTATACGCATTAAAGAGAAGTTGGAAGTTTCTGTTATGTTATGGTATAGTTGATCAGTTAGAAGCAGTTATAACTAGTTAGTTACATTTACCTCTTGTTTGATACTATAAATATAAATCCCTCGGTACATGTAAATGCATCTTTTTCTCTCTATTCATATTCCAGTGTTTCTTGACATTAATTACAGAAAATCAAAATTTATTCTTCTTGTTCTTGTAGCCCAAAAATGGAGGAGGATCATAAGAACGAGCCACAAAAGATGATCAGTTCCACTACTGATCAGAAAGATGATGTAGCAATGAATGAGGCCGGTGGTGCAAAAGTGGAGGAGGATCGTAAGAACGAGGCAGCAGGAAAGATGATCAGTTCTACTACTAATCATCAGAAAGAGGGTGGTGATGATGATGTAGCGATGAATGCAGGCAGTACCGGTAGTGAATCTTCAACATTGGCATTGCCATCAAAGAAGAGAAAAGGACCTGAAACTGAAACAACTACTTCTGCAGAAACTTCTTCCGAGAAAAGAAAAGAACACCCTCCTGGTTCTGGTGAGGGAAGATTCATATTCAATTTGGATGTTGGCCAGGTATAACATTAATTAAGCAATGTTCACATTTCATATGAAATTTTATATTTGATTAATTAAATAAATGGTTTTTGAATTAATATTTGTTTTGCAGGATTTGGTGGATGCTACATTCGAACTATCTAAGGCATATCCTCATCAATCTGTAATCATAAATTCTGCGACCGGTTCTGTATCTCGTCTTGTCCCTGTTGGTCAAAATAGTCCTGACATGCGCAAGGTAAATAAAGGTCCAAGATGTGATAAAATTTTGCATCTTATCTTATAATAATACTGATTATCATATATGTATATATGTAAAGCTCTTAATTTTTCTCTGATATCTTATTTTTTGTGTGTGCATTAATGCAGGGAGAATTTCACATAATGTCTTTATCTATAAAATGTCTTGTTGGTGATGATGGTCGTCACTGTCGTGCAAAGGCAGAGTGTTCCGTTATATTGACCGATGATAAGGGAATTTTTTTCGTAAATGCTCATGTGAATTCCCTCCTAGCAGCCAGCCCCGTTGAAGTAAGCAAATCATATTTAATTTATGGAATGAGTAGTGCCATTAACAATATTTATTTTAAATTTTTTACTATTGACTGAAATTTATGTGAGATTTATATTCAAAAAGGAAGAACTTACATAAATTTCAAGGAGTAGTGTTAGAAAGAGAGTAGTAGAGAAAGCTGCACTCATATTTAATATTAAAAGTGAAGTAACAATCGTTAGCTTCTGGTTAATCAGATTATTGCATCCACTTTCACGACTGACGTCGCTAAGGAAGCAGGTTCAAGAATTTTGGCTGCTGCTGCTTCTGCTCAAACTAGTAATTCAGATTCAGAAGTGATCGAAGAAGTAGGACAATCGAGTCACCTTTCACCAACATCTAGACTTTTGCCACAGCAACAAATAGTACTGAAAATGATCAGGACATGAAGTCTCCTCCGGTAGAGGACACTTGAAATTTAGTGTCTAATTTTCAGTAAAACCGAAAAGTTCTTGATGTTTTTTCGGTATAAGTCGTAGATAAACTCGGGAAATGATGTTCCAAAAGACATAATTGTTTGCTTTTCTTTTAAGTTGTTTTCTTAGGAAGGCTTATTAGGAATTTAATGCATTTATCTATAATCTATAAGTTCTTTGTAGAAGAGATGGTGATGTATTTCAGGTTTCTCATGTTGAGGAAAGTGGATTGACTAGTTCCCATATTGATGTGGATTGTGAAACTTGTAACATTGAGATATTGTCAATGAAAATATTGTGGTCTATCTTACAATATATATATATATATATATATATATATATATATATAAGTTAGGATCCGTTGACACCAGGTGTAAGTCTTGTGACTTACACCAAATCTCAACCATTAACTTTAGTTGATCCTACGGTTCAAATTATTTGAACAAAAGAAACTAACAAACCACACCGCAGCGGATCCGTTGTACAATTCTTTCGTTTTCTAATGCTGGAACCCCACTGCTGCGGCCAACTCATCCGCAAAAAGATTATTTACATCCATCTAATATTATTACTGTGATGATCTCATTTGAAGGCAGAGTGTTGGTGATGATGGTCGTCACTGTCGTGCAAAGGCAGAGTGTTCCGTTATCTTGACCGATGATAAGGGAATTCTTTGCGGAAATGCTCATGTAAATTCCCTCCTAGCAGCCGGACCTGTTGAAGTAAGCAAATCATATTTAATTTATGGAATGAGTAGTGTTAGAAAGAGAGTAGTAGTGAAAGCTGAACTCATATGTTATATTAAAAGTGAGTAACAATCTTTATCTTCTGGTTAATCAGATTATTGCATCCGCTTTCACGACAGACGTCACTAAGGAAGCAGGTTCAAAAATTTTGTTTGCTGCTGCTCAAATTAGTAATTCAGATTCAGAAGTGAAAATTAGTTCCACTACTGATCAGAAAGATGATGTAGCAATAAGGCCGGTGGTGCAAAAGTGGAGGGAAGATTCATACTCAATTTGGATGTTGGCCAGGTATAACATTAATTAAGCAATGTTCACATTTCATATGCAATTTTATATTTCATTAATTAAATAAATGGTTTTTGAATGAATATTTGTTTTGCAGGATTGGTGGATGTTATATTCGAACTATCGAAGGCATATCCTCGTCAATCTGTTATCATAAATTCTGCGACTGGTTCTGTAAAAGATGTTGTCCATCATAGTCAAAATAGTTATGAGATGCTTGAGGTAATTAAAGGTCCAAGATCTGATAAAATTTTGCATCTTATCTTATAACAATACTGATTATCATATATGTATATGTGTAAAGCTCGTAATTTTTCTCTGATATCCTATAATTTGAGTGCGTGCATGCATGCAGGGAGAATTTCACATAATTTCCTTATCTGTAAAATGTCTTGTTGGTGATGATGGTCGTCACTGTCGTGCAAAGGCAGCGTGTTCCGTTATATTGACCGATGGTGAGAAAATTCTTTACGGATATGCTCATGTGAATTCCCCAAAGCAGCCAGCCCTGTTGAAGTAAGCAAATCATATTTAATTTATGGAAAGGAGTAGAGTTAAGTTCTTTACTATTGACTGAAATTCTTGTGATACTTATATTCAAAATGGAAGAATTTACATAAATTTCAATGAGTAGAGTTAAAAAGAGAGTAATAGCGGGAGCAGTAACTTTGAATTAACAATCTTTACCTTCTGGTTAATCAGATTATTGCATCAACTTTCACGACAGACGTCGCTAAGGAAGCAGGTGCAAGAATTTTGACTGATGCTGCTGCTGCTCGAAATAGTAATTCAGATTCCGAAGAGATTGTCAAAGAAGTAGGACAATCGAGTCACCTTTCACCGGCTGCAGATGGAAACATAAATCCCACAACAACAACTAGTACTGTAAATGATCAGGACATGAAGTCTCCATCTAATATTCAGTAAAACCAAAAAGTTGTTGATATTTTTTCGGCTTAGGTTCGGGAAATGATATTCCAAAAGACATGATTGCTTGCTTCTCTTTTCTTTTAAGTTGATTTCTTAGGAATTGAATGCAATTTTCTGTCATCTATAAGAAATGATATTTCAGTTCTAAATAGTTCCGATATTGATGAAAGTGGATTGTGAAACTTGTAACATTAAGATATTGTGTCAATGAATATCTTGTGGCTTTAGTCGCCTTTCTCCAACATCTGAACTTTTGCCATCAGATACATATGTAAACATACCCACAGCAACAAACAGTGCTGCAAATGATCAGGACATGAAGTCTCCTTCGGCAGAAGACATTTGAAATTCAGTGTCTAATTTTCAATAAAACCGAAAAGTTCTTGATGTTTCTTCGGTATAGGTTGTAGATAGACTCCGGAAATGATGTTCCAAAAGACATAATTGTTTGCTTTTCTTTTAAGTTGTTTTCTTAGAAAGGCTTATTAGGAATTTAATGCATTTATCTATAATCTATAAGTTCCTCTAAGATCAATGTCTGTGTCATTGTTGCCAAAATTTAATTGAATATTAGATTGTTTCTTTTGAAGTTCTTCTACCATTGTGGATTTAATAGAAGTAGTACCTTGAGGGAAACTAAGAGCCATCTGTTGGCTAGTGAACATCGTTGATGTGGAAGTTACTATGATTTCTTGTCTTGTTGATTTGGGGAAAGAATGACACCTACAAGAGTTTGCACTTGATTGAGCTTGTCTTAGAGAGTAGACAGATTGAAGCGGAGGGAATTGGAGGGTAAAGTTGAATGACAGTCTACAAATTCCTTCCATGGAATTTGGCAGTGGCGTCGAATCTTTCGCGACCATAGGAAATATTTCGCGAATTGCCAACATCATTCCCAACAACTAGTGCAGAAAATGATCAGGATATCTTTCTGTAGAGGATACCTGAAATTAAGGGCCTAATTTTCTCTAAAACCGAAAAATTCTTGATTCTCATGAAAGGTAATTTCAAAAACCATAATTGTTTTGTTTTCTTTTTAGTTGTTTTTGGAAGGATACATTTTGTGTATGGTGAGATATTTATATATTGTGCATTTATATATTTAATTTTAAACTTAATTTTATTAAAGTATCATGACCATGTCGTATTTTGAATTTTAAAATTCTCCCGTATTGTCGTATCCGTATCGTGTCATGTATTTGGGCTTCATAGAATCCATACAATTGCCAAGGAATTATTGGGTGGGGATTTTGAAAGAGGGGAAGACTTATTTATGTCCGAAAAAATCAAAGACTTGCTTAGTTGTCATGTTACTTCAAGAATACAACATCAACATAAGTGGCAATGGTATGTAAATTGAAAACAATAATAACTAATCTAAATATGGTACAGTTGATCAGTTAGAAGCAGTTATAACTAGTTAGTTGCAATATTTCCCTCATGTTTGATACTATAAATATAATTTCCTAAGTACATGCAAATGCACCTTCTCTCTCTATTCGCATTCCATAGTGTTTCTTGACATTAATTACAGAAAATCAAAATTTATTCTTCTTGTTCTTGTCGCCCAAAAATGGAGGAGGATCATAAGAACAAGGCATCAGGAAAGATGATCAGTTCTACTACTGATCATCACAAAGAGGGTGGTGATGACGATGTAGCGATGAATGCAGGCAGCACCAGTAGTGATTCTTCAACATTGCCATCAAAGAAGAGAAAAGGACCTGAAACTGAAACAACTTCTGCAGAAACTTCTTTCAAGAAAAGAATGCTTCCGCTGAGGGAAGATACACAGTAGGTGAAAACTATAGTTCATTGATGATGCAAATTGCTTAGTACTAATAATGACAGAAAATAGAAAGTTAGCAAAGGAGTTGCATTACTTAACAGACAGTAATATATATCCCAAGTTGCAAATCCTAGGAAAGGAATTGCTTTACTTAACATAAAGTAATAAATGATATCCTAATGTGTTTACGTATGAAACCTAGTTTTATCAATTTAACAAGCCTACATTAAATTTTGTATAGTGACCAATGTTGAAGAATCTGCAAAACCAAATAAAGAGCTAAATCAGAAGCATGATCTGAATAAAGCAACAAAGAGATAATTAGAGCTAATCAAAATGGTTAAGTAAGACCATTTTTGTTTTTTGCCTAACCTTCAGTTAAAGTATATCATTGATTCATCATGAGATTAACAAAATATAAAGACAAAACTCTTAATTTAATCTGATTCACCAAAAATATTCTTACCTTTGCAAGTAGTCCTTGGTTGATACACAAAAACTGAATTGATTGAAAAGTTGATATTCTTGCAAACACATAAATTATCTAAGCACGACATTGGATCCACGACCAGGACTCTCAGACCACATCTCGCTCCTTCCTCAGTACTACGCACATAACAAATATGCCTTTGAGCTTTTCGTGCTTAGTCATCTCATCAAGAACTCTATCTTCGAAGTTGACAGCAGAGCTCTTGGACTTATCATCATTATTGACGGCATTTTTTGCTGAAAAAACGAGCTCAGATAACCAGTCTTTTTCGGCCTGTTTACCATATTTTTCTTCCTCAGTAGTCCCTTCAGCGAGCAGATGATATGTGTATACCATTCTCTTCTGACCAATCCTATAAGCTCGGCTGATAGCTTGTCTTTCGACCGAAGGATTCCATACAACATCCAGAAGTACAACCCTTGAAGCTCCAACTAAGCTAATTCCCTCAGAGCAAGCTTTTGTAGATGCAAGTAGAACCTTTGCTTGGCAATTTTCATCGTTAAAGCTGTGGATTACGGATTGCTTGACCTTTGGAGGATCCTCGCCAGACATGACCAGCACTTCCTTTCCCTCAGACCATTTAAAAGCCGAGTTTAATTGGTCTTTAATTAATTGTAAAGGAGCATGGAATTGGCTGAACACAAGAACTTTCTCGTGAAAAGCATCACATAGCCGAACAAACTTGAACAAAAATTTTGTTTTGTCACTTCATGTGGGTTCAGTCTAAGCTTTTCCAGCTGATCCTTGTCGAGAGCAGATTTTTCTTCTTCTGAAAGAGCATATTCAAGGAAAAGCGATGGATGGACGGATGTCAATGCTACCTTACATTCAAAGTTAAATATTGTGTTCTGAGAACGTTTAATGCTCTTCAGAATTTCATTCTGCAAACTACCAGCCTTCAAAGTCACCAAACAGTCCCTTAACCCAGTAAGCTTATTTTTAAGGATCGCGCCTTTGTCCACATGAACAAAGGGATCCATTAGCAATTTAAACTTCTTGATCTGATCATCAGAAGGGTCTCTTGTTTTGTTGAGCAACGCTGGTTCCCAATTCCATTTTTTAGATGATTTAAGTCCCTGATTTTGGAAAAACTTCTAAGCTCAGGTGGTATCGTGTTAGGAAAAGAAGGCTTCACCAAGCTTAAGGTGCTGTAATGCTATTAACAATCTTTATTTTAAATTCTTTACTATTGACTGAAATTCTTGTGAGACTTGTATTCAAAATGGAAAAATTTGCATAAATTTCAATGAGTAGAGTTAAAAAGAGAGTAATAGCGGAATCTTTACCTTCTGGTTAATCAGATTATTGCATCAACTTTCACGACAGACGTCGCTAAGGAAGCAGGTGCAAGAATTTTGGCTGATGCTGCTGCTGCTCGAAATAGTAGTTCAGATTCCGAAGAGATTGTCAAAGAAGTAGGACAATCGAGTCACCTTTCACCGGCTGCAGATGGAAACATAAATCCCACATCAACAACAATAACAACCAGTACTGTAAATGATCAGGACATGAAGTCTCCATCTAATTTTCAGTAAAACCTAAAAGTTCTTGGTATTTTTTCGGTTTAGGTTCGGGAAATGATATTCCAAAAGACATGATTGTTTGCTTTTCTTTTCTTTTAAGTTAATTTCTTAGGAGTTGAATGCATTTTTCTGTCATCTATAAGTTCCTTGTAGAAGAGATGATGATATATTTCAGGTTTCTCTTGCTGAGGAAAGTGGATTGAAGATGATATTTCAGTTGTAAATAGTTCTGATATTAATGTGGATTGAGAAACTTATAACATTGAGATATTGTCAATGAAAAATCTTGTGGCCTTTCTCACAATATATATATATATATATATATATATATATAGTTCTGTAATTGTTCCCTCAAAAAAATGTAGTTATGTAAATAACTAAATATGTTTAGTTTAGAATTTAAGAACTGATTTTTAGTTTAAACAGATTATGCCATAAGCATTGGACTATAAGAAACTAAAAATGATGAGATATTTGATAAAAAGGGGCATTCCGAGAATTGAACTCGGGACCTCTCGCACCCTAAGCGAGAATCATACCACTAGACCAAATGCCCTTTGATGCTTACTTTTGAAAAGTATTGAATCAGTTTCGTTTATCGTTAAAGTCTAAGCTTTGTTCTTTGGTCTCTATATCAATTCATGCACATTGTTCTCTGTAGTTGTGCTAACGTTAACTGGGTCGTAATGGCAATAATTTTTAACAATTTATTTCCTTGTATTTAACATTCATTATCTTTTGTCCAAAAAAAATCCATTATCTCTTGTCAATAATAAAACATCCATTCCCTCAAAAAAAAAAAAAACATCCACTATTCGCTTTTACTTAAATCAAATTACACATCCAAGGTATAAAGCTTTTTCATAATAAAGAAAGTGATTCTATGGTTTCTCGGGGTATGGTTGGTTTCCCTTTTGTCGCCCAAAATTGGCATTGGAATGTCCACATTTTCATGTGTTTCAAGGGAAACTCAACATGGTTCTATAGACATACTTTTGGCATCTTCGATGACAATTTTTTAAGGAACCCAAACTTGGTTTCCTAAGTGGATCTCACACTATCACACCACACATATGCAACTCAAGCATGTATTACTTCAATGATTGAAAATTAAGCAACTTTTATGAAGGAAGATTGTTTTTTTTGACATTCATTGTGTCTTAGTAACACAAGTAAATGACCAAAAAACCCAGCGGCAGTTAACTGCCGGCGTGTTTTTTAGTTATAAGTCAGCGGTAATTAACTACCGTTGTGGGTATTTTAGTCTTTAACTTGTGTTTTAAGGAAGTATTGAAAGTCATAAAAGCAATTGTCTTTATGAAATTCACACTTTTAATCTTTTTTTTATGTAAAATGCATCATGGACTCTTACGTATTCACGATTGTAGTACATTAGTTATTTACGTTTTTTAAAGGGAAATGTTCGAGTGTTGTTTAAGGACCTTAAATTGTAACTTTTTATGAAAGTTTGTGTAATTAGTGCGTTGAAAATTGAAAACTTTAACATTTTTAAAGAATAATTATATAATTTAAAATGCTTAAAGAGTGCCCCGGATACACTCGTTAATAAGACTCTTTTTTAAATATCAAATTGATACTTTAAGTTTACTACATTTGCTATGTTACCCTTTTTTATTCAACTATGTTAAACATTGGTTACGTGACCGTTAAGTGATGATGTGACATGTTCGACTTGGCGAAAATAAATAATGAATTAAATTTTTAGCTTGATTATACTTTTGATCATCTTATTTTCTTAAACTCGTAAAAATAGTCATCCTTTTTTGAATTTGAATTTTTTTATCTCCTATTTTCATATTTATTGCAATTCTAGTCTCGATCCATTTATTTTACCCTTAAAATGATGAGTTTATGTCTCAAAAGTGATATTCTCTAAGATTCAACATTGGCTAGCAAATCACCTTATATAAAAGGGAAATGTTCTGGGCACTAGTTAAAGAAAACTAATATAGAAATTTTGCATTGGAAAGTAGCGAAAAGTAGATTGTTGAACCTTTTTTTTTCGTGGTGGTCAGGGTTCGAACCCCGACCTTGCATATATTATGCATTGTCCTTACCAACTGAGTTAAGCTCACGATGACAGATTGTTGAACTTTATTAAAGTAAAAAATTTGTTATTTTTAATAAAAAAATTCTATTTTTATTTCCTTAACTAGGGTCTGGGAGCACTGGTTAACATGACCCTATATAAAAATAGAGGATTAAAAGGTTAGATTTTAAAAATGAGAAACTACTTTCATGAGTTTCATAAAATTAAACTTAAAAAGTCAATTGTTACCCGACTGAGGAAAAAATGAGTCATCAAAGACAAAGAAAGTGTTGGGTATGGGGTTCGAACCACTCGCACTTATGTGCAAAAGAAAACACAATATTTTATTGGCTTATTCAGTCACCCGGTCCCTTAACTTAATTAATTGTCTCAATTTGTTCCATAACTATAATTTGTACCAATTTAGTCTCCTATGTTTTGCTCCGTTATTAGTTTTAGTCCTTTCTATTAACGTTTTTTTTTGCTTAATTACATAAATAATCCCTTAACTTATTTGTTGTTTTCAATTTGATCCCTTAACTCTAAAAAATTTCTGTTTGATCCCTCAAATATGCTCTGGCAGTCAGTTCGATCCATGTCAGTTAACTTTAACTCAAAATGTATTAGGTGGACCAACATTGTAGGTGGTCCACCATAGACCTTATAAATTTTGAAATTTCAGCTCTTTGATCTTTTTTCAAAAAGGGGACGGCTAGATTATGGAGGTCTATTGTATCTAACGCTGCATCACCAACATCTAATTTTTTTTTAACATTTCTTCATCTTCTTCCCTCCTCATCTTCATCATCATCTTCATACATTCATAAAAAATTTCAAGTAAACCCAAATTTTTTTTCCATAAATAAAAAAAATCCCAAATACTACATTCATGATGTTCATATCTTCATCACACAAAAAAAAAAAACATAAAATTATAAAAACTAAATATCAAATTTACATAAAATTATAAAAACTAAATTTCTTAACATGTGCTCTAAGCGCACAAGTTAACTTGACCCTTATTTTATTATAGGCTTAATTGAACTGCCGGTCCCTTAACTTATTTATTTATTTCAGTGTGATCCAATAACTCTTAACTTTTGCAAACTGATCCCTCAACTCACTTACTGTTAATTAATATGGCCTCCTCTAAAAGGAGATCGTTAAATAAGTGAGATCTACCAGATTTTACAGTGCATCACCAACACCTGATTTATTTACTTTCTTCTTATTCTTCCCTCATCTTCATCTTCATTCAATCTTCATCATCTTTATTAAATAAAAATAAAACCCAAAATAAATAAATAAAAATACTCAATTCAGATTACATTCCAAAACTGAAAAATCAATCAAATCCCAGTTCCAATTTCAATAAAAAAACACGTAACCTCCCCATTCTTAGTACTGCACCATAAAACCCCCAACAAACAACAAACAAAAGGGATGTGAGTTTGAAGAAAAGTTTTCACTGAAATCTCAAACTACTTGAATTCTATTATTAATAATAAAAGCTAGATTTGAATTTGTTCATCTGGAAACAACGTAAGAACACAATGCAACAGGAAATAATTTTCCTCACAACAATTAATTCATGAAAAAACTAAATTGTTTAATGAAAAAGCTATAATTGAATTGGTTAATTGAATTACAGTAACCAAAATTGAAATGGTTAAGTTGGAAAAGGCTTTAATTGTCCCAATAAACTCAGAACAATCACTCCAAGATTGAATTAAATTTCCAACAACAAAAACACAACATGAACAGAAGTTAAAAACGCAGCAGAAAGAGGAACGCAACATGAACAGAAGTTACAGCATAAACAGAAGTTACAATCTCAAGATAGGAAGAGGAACACAGCATGAACAGGAAGAGGAACAGAAGTTAAAAACGCAACAAAAACACAGCATGAACAGAAGCTACAAACTCCAAGATCTAAGAGTTCTGTTGAGGTGGTGGTGGTGAATGATCTGGTGTGGTGTTGGTGGTTTTTGATTCGGCACCGGTGTTGAAAAAGAGAGTGAGAAATTGAAGGTGATTGAGACAGAGATGTGATGTTATTAGTGTTGTTGTTGTGATTTATAAGGGGGAAATTGAAGGTAATTGATTTTTTTTCCTTTAGAAAATGAGTTTTTTTGAGAGAGAAAAAAAATCTGGATTTGAATATGTTGATGAAGATATTGAATGAGAGAGGGATAACCATTGTTGAGGGTGAAGAAGTTGTACAGTGGATTAAATCATTTGGGTCATTAAAAGTACATTAACAACTTCATTACCATCAACACCATTAAGGCATTCACGGTCAAAAAAAAAAAAATCACCCCCATCTCATTCCATCAAAATATTAAATTATGGGTATTTTGTTGTTTCTGGTTTGTTGATGATGAAGATGATTGAGTTTTTGTATGAAGATTGAGAAAAATGATATGGAGAAAATGAGAAGCACAAAAAAAAATTTGGGTTTTTATTTTATTGTACGAAGATGATGAAGATTGAATGAAGATGAAGATGAGGGAAGAAGAAGAAAAAGGTAAATAAATCAGGTGTTGGTGATACACTATAAAATCTGGTAGAGCTCATTTATCCAACGATCTCTTTTTTGAGGGGACCATATTGATTAACAGTAAGTGAGTTAAGGGACCAGTTTGCAAAAGTTAAGAGTTATAGGACCAAATCGAAATAAAGTTCAGTTAAGCCTTTATTATAGTATAAATCCAATTTTCTAACAGAACAATCTAGAACTAAAAGAGCCAAACAAAAACCATCACTACAAAAATCCACAAACCCTAACATCCAAATATCCCTGTTCTTCTTCTTCTTCTTCTTCATATCGATTCAATTCAATTCCTTCCTCTTCATCAATGGCGGAACATTTAGCTTCAATTTTCGGCACAGAGAAAGATCGCGTTAACTGTCCATTCTACTTCAAGATCGGTGCATGTCGACACGGCGATCGATGTTCTCGCCTCCATACAAAGCCAAGCATAAGCCCTACTATCCTCCTCTCCAACATGTACCAGCGTCCTGATATGATTACTCCTGGTGTTGATGTTCATGGACAACCGATCGATCCAAGGAAGATTCAGGATCATTTTGAAGAGTTTTATGAGGATTTGTTTGATGAATTGTCTAAGTATGGTGATATTGAAAGTCTTAATGTTTGTGATAATCTCGCTGATCACATGGTACGTAATTCATCTTTGTTTCGTTAATTTTTTATGTGGCACCAACACTTCTGATTGAAGACCTGTTAATCTGACACGACACCGGTATATGTAATTACATTACAGTTACATTCAATTATGTAATTTAATTAAATTAATACTGGTGTTGACGTGTCGGTGTCGTGTTTGTGCTTTATAGGTTTTTTTAGGGATTTGATTTGTTTTGATTATGTTGTGATTTGGTTATGATTTTTTGTTTTTCAGGTTGGTAATGTGTATGTTCAGTTTAGAGAGGAAGAGCATGCTGCAAATGCTGTTAAGAATCTCACTGGAAGATTTTATGCTGGTGTGTTATCTCATTTTTTTGTGGTTTATTGTTGTTTTTTATTTTTGAATTTAAATGTTGATAATTGATGACTATTAGATAGTAACTTAGTGTGCATATGACTATGTGTATTTTTTGGGTAATGAACTTAATTATGTATGTATTTGTATAGGGATTTAGATTCTATAATGTGAAATATTGAGTTTAGAATGGTAAGTAAATAATCTCAATTGTTGATGAGAAAAAACTGTTGATATTGTAACACATTCATGATTTGCTTTCATGTGAACCAGTGTTGTTAAATAGCGGCGTGATGGCACTATTGCGTAGTAGAATTTGAACAATCCGCTATTGTGAAACAGTGAGTGACTATAGCAGTGATATAGCTCTGCTATGGAGGAATTTGAACAAATTGCTCTTTTATGTGATCCGCAATTGACAACACTGATGTGACCAGTTTTTTTTTTTTTTTTTTAACCAATGTGACCGGTGTTGTTAAACAGCAGTTATAGTGGCTATATAGTGCTATATCATATCGGAATTTGATTAAGTTGTTGTTGTTGTTCCACGATACACGGTTGAGTACAAAATGTTGTCAAATAGCGGCTATAGCGGTGTTGTAGCATTGTTGCATAGCATAATTTGAACAAACGGATTAACAACATTGATGTGAACATATTATCCACTCTTGATTTTCTTATCAAAGATGGAGAGATTACTTAGTTTACTTGAGAATTTGATTTAGAGGAGCCAAATCTTTTATTATAGATGGTTATCCAATCGTGTGCTATTATCTGTTGAGCTGCAATTTTTTGTGAAGTTTGAATATTAGACCTTTTGTTCTTCCCTTGCTTGCAGGTCGTCCAATTATTGTTGATTTCTCACCGGTGACGGACTTTCGTGAGGCTACCTGCAGGCAGTATGAGGAGAATACTTGCAACCGTGGTGGTTATTGCAACTTCATGCACTTGAAAAGAATTAGCAGGTAATATTTCCAACATTGGTCAGTAACCGTTTTGTGGTTTAGGTATTTTTTAACTAAACGTTGGTGATTGTTTAATATGCATCATGTCCAGGGAATTGAGGCGTCAATTGTTTGGAAAGCGCCACGAAAGGCACAGTAGGAGCAGGAGTCCTTACAGGCATCGAAGCTATGAGGAGCGGCCTCATCGCAGTCGTAGCAGCAAGTATGATGACAGAGACAGAGACAGGGACTATCATCACGACAGTGATAGCAGGAGACGCAGGACTTCAAGTCCTGGACGGAGGAGGGGAAGGAGTCCTAGTCGCAGTCGAAGTCCTGTTGGAAGGAGGAATTGTAGTCCAGTCAGGGATGGTAGCGAGGAGAGACGTGCAAGAATTGAGCAGTGGAACAGGGAGAGGGAAGAGAAGGAACCCGCAAGTAAGGTTAATACAGAGGAAACCGGTAATGGCCATAACGGGCGCTCACAAAATGCTAGCGCATATCATGAGAATCAGCAGCAACGGGAATCTCCTCGGGAGGGATATTGATCTGTCTTTACTACTGGTTTGTGTCCACTCTCTCTTGTTTTCATATTCCTATAGTTCTAGGCAACAGTTTTATTCTAGCATAGACCACCCACAGAACAAGTATAGCTCACCACCCATTTTCCGCTGTGCAGGTGGTGCAGGTACACTGTTCCATGATGTGGAATATGCCCCCTCCCCCCTTGGGATTTTTTTTATTATGTTTTGCATGATTTGTGATTGCATGTGTATGCTTGTACCACTTTATGCAATCTCTAGTTTGAAGCATATTTTCTGCATAGATCTCAGCAAAACTAGTTTCCTTGCATTTTTTAGTAGGCTTCCATAGTAGTCAAATATGTTAGAGGTACTGCATAGTTGAGCTCTTTTTTGTTGCCAATGCATGTATGCAGTTCATCTGAAAATACTGTTTTTAATCCCTTCACGTCATTATAAATTTTTGGTTATCCTCTATTCGTAACTTTTGTTGGTTCTTTCCGAGCTCTTTCTTGTTGCCAATGCATGTATGCAGTACATCTGAAAATACTGTTTTTAATCCCTTCTTGCCGTCATTATAAATTTTTGGTTTTCCTCTATTCATAACTTTTGTTGGTTCTTTCTGAGCTCTTGTTGCCAATGCATGTATGCAGTTCATCTGAAAATACTGTTTTTAATCCCTTCTTGCCGTCATTATAATTTTTTTTCTCTATTCATAACTTTTTTTGGTTCTTTCAAAATTGTTAAATATTGACCCTTTTCTGGATGATACAAAAAAAATACCCATTTTTCCAACTAGCCAATTATTAACACTTGTGTGCTTGCTTGTTATCGGGGTTTTATTTGCATTTGCTGGATGTGTGTGTTATTCTTTTACAGTCAGGGACCCTGATCACCATCACACGTGAAGACTAAGACTAGTGAACGACCACTTTCAACAGTTCTTATAGGGTTTTTTGTTTTCCATGAGCTCTGTTTCAACCCTTTTGAAATTGGAAATAGCATTATTGTCTTACATATTTTATGAGTTTTGCAGGTTCAGGTATCCCTGCATCTAAGAGTCGAGTCATTGAGTTAATTGCAGTTATCATTGAAATTTGTGTACAGGTTATGCCTATGCTGTTGGAGGATGTTTTAATTGATTTTTAAGGTATTATTTATTATGGGATCTTGAAGAGCAGTTTCAGCTGGGAAGTAAAAGTGTAAGGATGACTATTTAGGTGAAGCCTTCTATCATGAGTTTTCTCCTGGTTGCAGGCTGAGGAAAATGACTTTAATTTTCTTTTTCTCGTGGCATGTTAGGATGCTTTCTTATTGTGTAAGCTTTAGATGCCTATTGATGAGTGACTTTTGAACTCGGTATTTTTTATATTTCGCCTGTAAAATTGTTACTGAGGTTGTAGATTTGAACCATAATGATGCTTGGATTTTCATTTGATTAAATGTTGGTGTATGTTGAGGTTATCATATGATGTTTGTGAAAACATTAGCTCTGTTTGGGAGTTTATCCGGAAGGTATGATGTTTTGTTACAAAGGAAGGAGAGATAAATGAACCGAAAGATAGTGTCCCCAACTTAAATATAAAATTTATTTTTCTTTCCTTCAAAAAAAAAATTATTTTTCTTATTAGTACAAAACCTCCTGATGTGGGTGAACTTAAAACCATACTGGAGGGAGAATTTGGAGGGTTTTTGAGGGCTTAAATTAGTTTTCCAAATGTCATCTACTTTAATACTCTCATGATTAAAAAAGGTTCATTCCTAAGGAATAAATATTCCGTAAAAATTCATTCAAGAGTGCACATGATCTTATTCAAAAGTAGAGACTAAAAGTTAAAGTTGGAATATTTATATGGATTAAAAACTTATTTTAACCCTTGATACTTTAATAGGTGGTGTTCTTATATTATACAATGTAGCGTTCCGTTGTTCCAATTCAAAGAAATTGTTTTGAATAGTGATTCAGACGTATAGTTAGCCAGTAGTTTAAAGTCAGGGAGATCGAGTACAATAAACTTCTTTTTAGCAAACAAGGAAACATAATTTGATTAAAAAATAATTTTTTAAATGTAAAAGATAAATAAGAAACTCTAAACTATATTTAATATGAGAGACATTTAATTAGTAAGTAAAGTTAAACAAATATTGATTTAATAGTAGAAGAAATAATAAAAAGTAGGAAAAGAAAACAAAAACAGCATTGTAAAAAAAAATAGAAAAATAGTGCATACGTTCTAGGGATAAATGCGTTTCTAGAAAATGACGAATTGTTCAAGATAATCCGAGTTCGATTCTTGAGTAGAATAGTTTTTGGCTATATTTTACTTACCTCCTGACCAAACTTCGAATCACTAGGACCTCTTTACCATGAGAATTGAAAGGTTAATACAAAAAGAGAATGACAGTTGACTAAATAGAATTGGAGGGTTTTTTTTTGGACCGAAAATAGAATTGGAGGGTTAATACAAATATTGGTACGAAGTTTTCATCACTGTTTAGTAATGACTAATCTCCGTCAAGAAATCTCTAAGACAAATAAGGTGAATCCTCACGTTTCAACCAAAAAAAAAATCATACACAAGGTGGGACCAAGCCCTACTATTTATATTTAAAATGAAATACATTTTCCCTAAAGCTTTCTTTGAGTGCAAGAATACCAATGTTACTATAAAATAGATTATAACGATTCAGATTTAGATTTAGTTCATTTCAATAATTTTTTAAATACATACATATGAATATTTATTAAGTTTAAGCATGTCATCAATCTTATATTTAAAAGAACAGTACATTATATGATATCATATTTTATCTTTATTCATTAAACTAGCTAATTAAAATTATTCATTGAAGTTGTTGTTCTTGACATCTATTTATGATCAAATGTTACAATACCTAGAAATTTCACAAAAGCATGAGTCTAAGTGTGAGAATTTCATAGTAGTAGAAACATTATGACATAACATACACATCAAATTATAAGCTAATCAGAAGTAACATAGAATTATGTATAACTAAATTGTTACGCTGACAAGCAGTAACATTTTTTCCCAACACAAGTGGGAAATTTATAATTGAGACATACATCCTTTGCACAATCCAGATTAGTTTTGCAGGGGATTAAACCTGTATTTTAAAAGGAGTACATGAATGTTGGATGATGAAATATTTTTCATATGATAAAGAAGAAATATTGAAATTTGTGTGAATATGGACTTACTATGTTGACCTAGAATTACGGAAATCATGATGATGAAAGCATAAACAATTTTTAGAATTTCAGCCATATTTTGTCTCCGTAATTTGCATGTAATAAGCAAACAACTAGTTTATCACTTCAAAGGTAAAAACACATCATGCTTTAATAATCTTAATAAAATTGGTTTTATCCCTTGCAAAGTTGCAAGAAACCATTCATATAATCAAGATTCTTATAAATGCCTCTTCGGTACATTAAGGTGTCATGTGTTATCTCTTTTTTTACGGAAACAAACTTATAGTAGCGTCATCTTGTGTGAAAATGTGATGTGCAAGTACACACAATTGTAACAAGTAATAATAATATGAGCGTAAAGATCGATCCCATGATAATCTACGATTGATTAGTTCCGGCTATCAACAATTTAACGAGTTTGTTGTTAGCAAAGATGGTAAAAAAATATTTTGGAATTTCAATAGTGTTCAAGTTAAAAGTAAAAGAGTTAAAACAACTAATTTTGAAAGAAATACCAAGCACATAGAAGACTAGTGTTCTGTTTTCCAAAAATGTTAAAGAAATAGCAAGCATGTTTTAGTTCAACTTTAATTAAAGTGATTATTTTTACTCTCAAAAACCATCTCGCTCGACACTCTCATCACCGAAACCTTTCACAGACTCACTTTCGTCGCCAATTGTAATCTCGCACCGTATCTCTCAATCTCCGCTGCCGCGCCGTGTGGATCCATCAAAGCCACCGTACCTGTAAGTACTTCTCTTTCTTCCTTTTCACGTTTCTCATTTCAATCTCCGATATTTCCGATTTCTTACATATGAATCACGTTTCTGAAATTAGGTTACGATTTTGATCAATGTTTCTGAATCTGTAGAAGTAATTCACAAAAAATGAAGTTCAAAATCGAAGAAGTAACAGTGTATTTCCCCTATGACAACATATACCCAGAACAATACGCATATATGATTGAATTAAAACGAACCCTAGATGCCAAAGGACATTGTTTACTCGAAATGCCTACCGGAACTGGAAAAACAATCGCTTTACTTTCATTAATCACAAGCTACACACTTTCAAAGCCTCAATCACCAATTAAGCTTATTTACTGCACTCGAACCGTTCACGAGATGGAAAAGACTTTAGCTGAGTTGAGACTGCTTCATGATTATATGGTTAAATGTATTGGTCCGTCTGCCAAGATGCTTGCGCTTGGATTGTCTTCGAGGAAGAATCTTTGTGTTAATAATAAGGTTCTTGCTGCTGAGAATCGTGATTCAGTTGATGCTGGGTGTAGGAAATTGACTGCTAGTTGGGTTAGGGCGCTTGCTGCTGAGAATCCGGATGTTCCTTCGTGTGAGTTTTTTGAGCAGTATGAAAGAGCTGGGTCTGCTGCTGTTTTGCCTCCTGGTGTTTATACTTTGCAGGTATTTCGAATTTAGTTTTGTTTGTTGGATTTTTATAGGCTTTGATTATTTCGTAATCTTTATAAAGTTATAAAAATAAATAAAAATTGATTTTTTTTTACTATCTTAGGTTGTTTTGGAACGCTGGATTTTTATAGCCTTTGGATGATATGCTATTCTTAAATGTATAAAGTTTTTATAGAAATAAAATAAATATTAATTTTTACGATGTTAGGTTATTCTGGAATGCTTGATGTTTGTGAGTGGGGTTGAATGTTCAGTGTTGAATACTGTTTTCTGATTTCTAAATGTTTGAATTCGAAGTGTGGTTGATTTTGATGATGTTTGCAGATTCTGGAATGTTTGATTTGATATTTTTTCAGTGGAGTTGAGTGTTCGGTTTTGAATGTTGTTTTCTCTGATTCTTAAATGTTTGAATTTGAAGTGTGGTTGATTTTGATGATGTTTACTGATTTTGGAATGCTTGATTTGATTTATTTATTTTTCTGGTGGGGCTGAGTGTTCAGCATAGTTGTCAATAGCAGCTGCGCCGCCCACTATTGTGGCGTGTACTATTGCAGCGTGTAGTGAATTTTTAGATCCCAGCGCTCCCAATCGCGTCGAAGCGGTGCGAAAGTGAGAAGCGGCCGCAACGGCCGATATAGTGGGTATCGATTCGAAGCGGCGCGGGTCAACGCATCCGCTACCATCTTCAATGACAGGTTCTCTGCCTCTGTCAACCTAAAATAGTGCAGTCATGTATCTTCGAAGAAGAGAATGAGAAGAAGGAAGAAGAAGCGAAAAGCTATAAAGAAAAACCGACGGATGAAGTGATAATGGTTATAGAAGAAGAAGGATTGAAGAGACGTAGATCTAGAGTTCAGATGGATGGTGGCAGGCGGCGGCTATGTTTGTATAGAATAGAAAGAGGAGAAAAAACCAGGGTTTGGTTATTTCACTCTTTTATATAGACTATTGGGCTAGGTCCATAGTGATATAACGTGGACTCTATCAATCTATTTCTGCTTTTGATTTTTTTTTTTGTTACAACTTGGACTGTTTAATGATAAAAAAGGTAAAGAAAAAGACTTTTTTGGCTAATTATTAGTGAAAATCAGTTATTTATCTTTAACTTTTCATTTATATTAATTCTAAATATATATATATATATATATATATATATATATATATATATTTTATACTTTCTTACCCCTCAGTTAATAATATATTTTTTAGTATTAGTATCCACACCACCGAAATAGCATCCGCTATGCGACCCGCTCCTGCACCACACCAATTTTTGGGTTGGCCATGCCATGCCGCATTTCCGCATTGACAACTATGGTGTTTAGTTTGAATTCTAACCATAACTGACTGAAATTTTGATTTTTAGATATTTCTTGATTTGAAAGTGGTCAAACTTTGAGTGTAGTATGGCTGTCACAGTCTTTATTCTGGAACTCTGTGTGGTTACAATACAAGCAGTTTTGCTTCTACTTGAGGTCATGTTGTGTTTAGCTTGACTTTGTATTTGCTTGCACCAACCGCGCCTCACTTGTGTTTGGTGTGGTGTCTTATTATTAACTCGTTCACTTTGCCTTTGCAAATTTTGATTTAGATAGTTTTTGGAGTTTTCCTATTCTAAAATGTTTGTATCTATATGCGTGATTTTTGGAAAACTTCCATTTTGATTGCTTTCCGATGTTCTTGGATTCCAAGATGCCGGAATTTTTGTGGGTTTGACTGAACAATCTGATTTTGAGCCGTTTTGGTTGTTTCTTGGTGTTAAGATTTAAGACTTTCAAAGGTTGACATAATTTTGATTTTTATTCATTTTTAGTTGTTCTGTGGTTTTGCATTTTGATATGACCAGACCTTTTAAAATGTTTGAATCTGAATGTGTATGTGATTGTAGGATCTGAGAACGTTCGGGAAGGAGAAAGGATGGTGTCCTTACTTTTTAGCGCGGCATATGGTCCAGTTTGCCAATGTGGTGGTCTATAGTTATCAATATTTGCTTGATCCAAAGGTGGCTGCCATAATATCCAAGGAAATGCAGAAAGAATCAGTTGTTGTATTTGATGAAGCTCATAATATTGATAATGTTTGTATCGAAGCACTTAGTGTGAGTGTGAGGAGGCAGACTGTTGATGGTGCTAGAAGAAATATAAATAGAATGCGTCAAGAAATTGACAAGTACGTGCCGTTTCTAGCTTTCTCCTATTGCTTTGTGATTTAGATTTTGCAGTGACAAATTCAATAGTGAACAAGTGGGCATAATTAGGTTAATATGTGGGTTCTAGTGATTGCAATAACTTCTGTTCACTATGCATGTTATAATCTTGCCAATTTTCTTTCACCTAAAGCCCTTAAAGTCTAATTTTTCATTGAAGTAGTTGGGACACGGTGATGAATTTGTGATATCGAATAAATTTTGAAGTTTTAAAGTTAACTTTTATAAACTGACAGAGTTTCGAAGATTTTGTAGGATGTGGGCCACATCCAACAAAGTCTTTTTATTAGTTAAATTTGATATTTTAATTAGTAAGTTTTAGGTAAAATACTAGGGGTATAATAATTTTGATTTTTTTGTTTTAGTTTTAAATAGTGAATAAGGGGTATAATTTGTTAAAAAATTAGGGGTTCTAGCAATTGTAGTATCTTAGGCTTCTTTGTAAATAGTGAATAAGTCCCTTCTTTATTCCTTTGGTTACTTGAAAGTTGAAATTTCCCTATCTTTCCCTTTCGACGGTATCAGTCTTGCTGAATTTTCCATTTGTTCCCATTACTAAAATTTGTGTTCGGATCCTCTTTAATATTTGAACTGGTAGGAAGGTTCAAGGCCACAGATGCTGGTAGACTCCGTGCTGAATACAACAGGCTTGTCGAGGGTTTGGCTCTAAGAGGAGATCTTCCTGGTATGTATGATGTCACTTTTGTTATATTTATATCCAATATTCACTAACCAAAACTTATTTTCCTTACATAGCTGCGGATGGTTGGCTTGCAAATCCAGCCTTGCCTGATGATATACTAAAGGAGGCTGTACCTGGAAATATTCGTAAGGCTGAACACTTCATACAGGTCTTGCGTAGATTAGTTCAATACCTTGAAGGGCGCTTGGAAACTGAGAATGTAGAGAAGGAAAACCCTGTTAGCTTTGTTTTCTCTATTCTTAACCATGCTGGAATTGACCAAAAAACATTGAAGTTCTGTTATGACCGCCTTCATTCATTAATGATGACATTGGAAATTACAGACACTGATGAGTTCCTTCATATCCAAACAATATGTGATTTTGCCACACTTGTGGGCACATATGCTCGTGGTTTTTCCATTATAATAGAACCTTTTGACGAGAGAATGCCTCATATTCCTGATCCTGTATTGCAGGTTAGCGCTGATGTTTTGATTTGTATTTACTTCATTACTATGTAATGCTGAAAGTTAATTTTAGTCTATGTGAGATCTATATATTTTCTAGTATATATTTCTAATTTTTCTTCACCTATGGCATTTCAGCTTTGTTGCCATGATGCTTCTCTTGCCATAAAACCTGTTTTTGAGCGATTTCAGTCGGTTGTGATTACATCTGGCACATTAAGTCCCATAGATTTGTACCCTCGTCTTCTGAATTTTAACCCTGTTGTCAGTCGAAGTTTTACAATGTCCTTAACAAGAGATTGCATATGCCCTATGGTTCTTACCCGTGGCAGGTATTCCCAAGTCTTGTTAATACATTTTCAACACTGTTTTCCTTAAAAACTGCCTCTCTCACTTCCCCTTTTGATTTATTTTAATGTTTAATTGATTTGTTGTTTCAGTGATCAGCTCCCAGTCAGTACCAAATTTGATATGAGAAGTGATCTTGGTGTAGTGAGGAATTATGGACGGCTCTTATTGGAGATGGCATCAGTTGTTCCTGACGGGATTGTATGTTTTTTCGTCAGTTACTCATATATGGATGGTATAGTCAATAGCTGGAATGAAAATGGAATTTTGAAGGTGAGCCAAATGTCCACAATCCCCTTTATTACCGGTAGTGTCGGTTTCATAGTTACATGTTGCTAAAAGCATCTCTTATGCAGGAAATAATGCAGCATAAGCTTGTCTTTATTGAGACACAGGATGTGGTAGAAACTACATTGGCTCTTGACAACTACCGCAAGGCTTGTGATTGTGGAAGAGGTGCTATCTTTTTTTCAGTTGCGAGGTAAGATAACTGAAACTACCTATATTCTCTTGGGTTTAATTTTTTTTTTTTTTTTGCAACACTTGATAAGATTAATCAAACTGCACTCTCTGTTTAACTAAAAGGGAAATATGTACTGTTTTATGGTATATTGAATGGAATATTTATCATCAGCTGACCTATATATTAAGCGTTTAATGATGATGCACTACCGGTGTAAATTAGCTTTACACCGTTGGCCAACGAAAACTCGTCAAATCGCCACATAAGCCCATTTTACGACCGCTTTTTAGAAATAACTACCACATACTTTATTCTTATTGATGTGAAAAACTATTTTACTCAGATGGTGCATATATCCTATTCTCATAAAATATCATTAATTAAAATATGTAAAGTAAAGGCGGAGAACAGTAGAGCAAAATACCAAAACATAGTGGGGGGGATAAAACACACTTTTTTGGTAAAAGGGATAAAACACTTCAAGCGCAAAACAGAGCACAGTCATCGATCGAATAAAGAACCTTGTTTTCCTCTTGTTTAAAGTGCACAAGGACGTGTCTAATAAAAAATGTACAGAAAAGATAGTTTCGGCACACAAAATAGCCTTCAACTATATCAGTCTTCACAAAGAGAATTTTGGGTGAGCAGCCTTCGTTAACATCTCCACGAAATAGAATGGCTTCGTTTCAGACTTTCAGCTTTTTGCCTTTCATGGGCTTCTGAAATTATTTTGAAAAGATCCTTTGAAAGCAATTACTGAGTCAGTGGGCTAATGTCTAAAAAATTACTGAGTCAGAGGCATGACTCCACCTGCATGTTCTCACCACGCTTCAGCAATTAAGTTCACATCACTCTCACTATACTACACTTGGTACATACTGTATGCATACTCGGGCCGTACTGGGTACTGGTGGTACTTCTACCAATTTAGCGTACCCATGCTTCAGAGTTGTAGGCATAAAATGATTTGTTGGCATATATTTGGATGGTATTGCTAGCTAACTCAGTTTCTGCTTCCTCTTTCATAATTTGACAAGAGAAGTGATTAGAGGGTTTATTTTCATGTGGATGTACCTTGGTTGGTGTATATTAGCCAGTTGAGTACAAAATTTCATGCTAAGTTACTATGTTTGAAAACTGAACCTCCTGCATCTATTTCTGTGTTTAAGACAATTAATTTAGTCTCTTTCAAGCTCCTTTCTCCTGAGTTCTACATTAAAATAGGATCTCCAGATTTGAACACTGATTTTTAACCATATCATTTTTTTTTTGTCAATTCATGCTTATGTACATACTTGTTGCATTGTTTGCTATACATGCAACAAGAACTAGATTGTTCAGATTTTAGAAATTATAATTGCATTTGCAACTCCTTTGGGTTATGGCATATTCTGACCCTTGTTGTTTATAGAACATAAAAAGTAAACAGAAGCCACTTCTCATGTGGGTTTCAATCAGCTTATTTTTGCTGCCAAACACACTATTTTCGCAGCTTCTTTGAAAGCTTTTGAAAAAATTACATTTCCCTAATAAATAGAAGTTATGACAGTTATATTGATCAAATGGTTTTGCTGTGTTTTGTCAAAACCAAGTCTTTGGAAACTCCATTTTGATCCAACTCTTTGTAATGGTTTCTCTCAATCTTTCTCTGCCTCTGGTTATTGTGTTGTTTTTGTGTGACTAACTTTATACTTAGGGTAGTATTCTCTTCTTTTCACATGACCTGGCCATCTTAGGTGCAATTGATTCTACCATATTTTCTTAATATGTCATTCTAATATACTCATGATCTTGGAGTCAAGTTCATCACAGGCTAAAAATCAATATTGTACTTTTTGCAGAGGAAAGGTTGCGGAAGGTATAGATTTTGATCGACATTATGGCCGTTTAGTAATCATGTTTGGTGTTCCTTTTCAGTACACATTAAGCAAGTGAGTTCCATTTGATTAAATTTTTGAATAAGGGTAATTTATAACTATTGTATATCTGTGCCTTCTTTCACTGTCCAAATTGTGGAGGTTATATTACTGGTTGCAGAACTTACTAGAGAAATTTTTCAGGATTTTGCTTGCACGGTTAGAATATCTACGAGAAACTTTTCAAATCAAGGAAGGAGATTTTCTAACTTTTGATGCCTTGGTGAGACTCTTTCTCTCTTCCCTCTCGGTGATATGATTATTTGATTGTTAAAATTTCTGAAACTAGAATCCTTGGTAACATTAATTTTTTTTGCGTAAGCAGAGACAAGCTGCACAGTGTGTGGGCCGTGTAATCCGTTCAAAGGCTGATTATGGGATGATGATTTTTGCAGACAAAAGGTTAGTGTTTGTATGACCATTTCTTCCACTTTCAAAATTTTAGTTTGCAAGTGGAAAGTTCAACATTGCTTTTGTAACTTTCTTAAAATTCTGTGTCTATACTGAGATCACAACTTGTATTTATAATAGTGTTACAATAAATACATTGGATGCTTGATGAATAAGCCCTAACCTAGGAAGTTGTTTACTCTAGGAATAATAACAATCAATCTAGGAAGTTGTATAGTTAAAAGAATACAGATTTACTTGATTCTAACAACTTGAGTGCAATTGTGCTTCTGAAAGTTGCTGGTTTCTTTTTTTATTTAAAGTGCACAGTGTATTCTCTGTATATGTAACCTTTGGTGGAATTTGTTACAAATTGGATTGGAAGTTATTGTCTGTCCCATAAAATAATAAATAACAAGCAACAACTGTTTTGACAAGCTCTTGGCAAGGAAATAAATGTAAGTTTAGGACTGCTAAATTGGGGAGATGTTGCTGTAAATAACCAATTTAAACATTGAAAATGTGGATAACATATTTAGTTGCCTAAGATATTTCCCTCTACTTTGATTCGGCTTCTACATAATTCAAAATCTTGATACTGCATGTACTGAGCATGCCTACTCGTGATGAATGTATCATTTACTTGGTTTTGGCTTCTACTTCATTTGTCTTTAATAGAGTTATGGTTGGTTATTACCATTTGCAGGTATAGTCGTCATGATAAACGATCTAAATTGCCTGGTTGGATACTCTCTCATTTACGTGATGCCCACCTGAACTTGAGCACAGACATGGCTTTGCATATTGCACGCGAGGTCTGTCCTCATAGCTTTATTTTGAAATTTTATAGTAACTTGCATTACATTATTTGAATCTCGTTGAAACTATATGGGCCATCTTGTTTTTGGTTTTAAGAATTCTCCTGCTTTTTTTTTTCCTTTCTATTACAGTCATTTGCCATTAGATTGGTTAATACTGCTATTTATCTAGATAAGTATATAGTCCCAAAATTTGGAATTTGAAAGTACGAATTAGACATCATGTATACACATGGGCTTGTTTAGGGTCTGCTTACTTTGTGAAAACATGTTTTATTTTTACTTTCAAAAATGTGTTCATTTTAACTAGCTAATAGTTATACGTGGGTACTTTGAAGTGAACCATTGTGATGCATAGAAGATGATGCTAGATAAGGATGATATATTTTTGTAAAGAGAAGTGTTATTACTTATATACTGTATAGATATGATTTCGTTTTATTAGTTTTTTCTCTATCCTCAGTCAAATCAATAGTTAGAAATTGTGTATTTTAATACTGTTGTCAAATTTTGGTTGTCCAAATAACATTCCTCTTTTGTAAATAATGAAAACAATTCTTTTGGTATTTTCATTGTTTCTAAAAAATGTGCACGATTGTTCACTTCGAGAGTCTCTTATTTCCTTGTTAGCAAGTAAAAATAACAAATTCTAAAAAATGAAAATAGGAAATGTTTAGTTTTACAAAATAAATGGGCCCTTAGTTTTTGTTTCGATTTTTATTTTCACTTTTGACTATAAATTTTTTGGTAAACAAGAAACAAAGTGAATGAGGTGGCATTTTTTGTAATGAAGTGACAAATGAAAATAGACACCAAACAGGCCCTAGAAGAGTCTCTTTAGCTCTAAAATTGTTTTCCATTTTATTTGTTTCTTGTTTTAAAATATTTGTGTAGGTAATTGTGAACAATATTTCTATTTTTACTGTTTCTTATCAAATATTTGAAAATGGTAACAAAGTTGACTAGTGGTGGTGTCTTGGGACCTTGGAGTGTGCGCCTCTCAAGGTCTCAGGTTAGGTTCAATTTCCCCTGGTGCCAATTTCGGTAGGCGAAGTCCATACAGACCAATTTATATGGCTGCATAATGACCAATTTCCTAAGAATGTGATAATATATGGTTGCATAATGACCAATTTCTTGTATTTTGGATGCAGTTCCTCAGGAAAATGGCCCAGCCATATGATAAGACTGGTGGCACTGGCAAAAAAACCTTGTTGTCTCAGGAAGACTTGGATAAGATTGTTTTGGAGGGCAGCATGAATGATATGTTGTATTGAAGCTATCTATGAATTTGAGTGTAACTGAGGTGGCCTTCTTTTTGTTTTTGAAGGATGAGGTGGCCTTCTATTGTACTTATTAATTCCTAATACAGTAATCATATTCACAGATATTTAGTGCTTGGATTCGCTTCAAGAGCATCATTCTTGCATCCTGATGTAATTTTAACGTTATTTTTCACAGTTAAAATTGCTGCTACCGTGTGGTAATACCGTTAAAAATAGTCGTTTCCAAACATACACAATGTCATTTTGATGTGATGGGCGCCATGTAGCAATCCATAATGATGTTTGGCATGAAGGTTCTTGTTTAGGAATTGGACTAGAAATTCTTACAATGTTTTGTAGTACTTAATAAAATTAAATTATGCATTTGTCAAGGCTTCTTAGGGGTTTATCAAATTTAGGGTAGTAATTTTTTGCACGCATGTTTTATTTGGGTTCCGCTATTTAACTAATTTTTTTATTTTAATGTTGTTTATGTAATCATCTATCAGTGATTCATGATGAAAATCTTTTCATTTGTTGAACTCGTGAAGAAAATCAGTTGCTAACCTAGGACGATCTTCTCACCTTAATTATTCTAGCCATTGCTTATGATGACCACACAAAAGTAATACAAAAAATAGCAAGAGCATCTTCAATGGTGAACTTCATAAAAAGTATTTTATGGGTCCCGTTAGAGTCATATCATTTTGATACAACTCATTTATATTTTACTCCAATGGTGTAATTTTAAAATACTCATTTTGGGTCTCACAACTTTACCTAATCTATTAATATTTTATATATATTTTAGTTTATTGCAAGCTAACATATTTATTTAACTATTTTTATATTGAAAGCTGCATCAAATACCGTGCTCCCAAATCATACCGTTCATGATGGAAATCTTTTTATTGACCGAGTGCCTCTGTTTAGTATGAAACCATATTAACAAGTTCCAAATCATGGATAGGATAATCCCTTTCACAAATCCTTAGCTAGCGTGAAGACATAGGGCCCGTTTGGATTATCTTATTTTAGAGCTTATATAAAATAGCTTATGCAAATAAATAAGTTTTTATGTACTATTTATAAGTTTTTAAGGTAGTTTATGAAAAATCCATTTATGAAGATACAATTTTCGTTAGTGAGAGTTTATAAATTAAAATAAAAGCTTATTTATTTACATAAGCTATTTTTCATAAGCTTAAAATAAGCTCAAACCAAACGGGGCCATAAGCTCCAATTTCCTCGTGCCACATAAAACACATCCTAATCCTTGCTGAGGTGCATCACCGTAGTTCCCTTAGAATTCCTCTAACTGCAACAAAATCAAAATGAACAAAGGTTTCCAACTTCTCCTTTAAAAACTTGGACTATCTTCTCTCTTCCTCCATCGCGCAAATGGTTGTTCTTTCTTCGCGCAACTGCTTGGAGTTGGTCCACGAACAAGCAGGGTCTCAAACCTTGATGAATCCAAAGCAATTATTTTATCTTGATACAACACGACCCAATGATTCTCTTTCTCCAACGACTCAAGTCTTGGCAAACATATTCTCCAATTTTCGATTTCCCTCAACCAAAGGTCATAGTATTCTCTTATTCCAAAATAAATTGATCTTCCACTCGTAAGTCCTCACTATCCTTACAGACACAACTGTTCCCCCACCGAATTCTAATCGTTCCCAACCTTCACTAAGGTACCAACCAAAAGAACTACTCCTAAAAGGTTCCTAATAAAAATCTTACTACACATTTATATCTAAGAGCACAAGTTAGCCCTAAGTGCACAAGTTATGTACATGATGACTTCAATTGTTAAAACCAGATGTATTAGACTTATGTTAAATGGAGAATTCCTTGCCACACGGAAGGAAACAAACCTTGTTTTTTTTTTTTTTTTTTTTTTAAAAATAAATAAAGAAAGAAAAAAAAAATTAATTGATTAATTAATAACT
>Ga0315915_1000785_pt1 | contig 35263 bp, 15 predicted proteins | sample MpolbnodulesMG_FD_207738 | JGI IMG/M metagenome (GOLD analysis project Ga0315915, IMG submission 207738) | Medicago polymorpha root nodule microbial communities from Los Angeles, California, United States - branched nodules | ecosystem: Host-associated > Plants > Roots > Nodule | place: USA...
GAAATCTCTTGAAATCCATAAAATCATTTCAAATCCTTTAAAATCTTATAAATTAAATCCATTGAAATCCTTAATAGTCTTTTAAAATCTTCAAAATCATCAAAATCCTGCAAAGTCTTTTAAAATCCTCAAAACTTTTTCAAACAAAAATTGTCCTTTAAAATCCTAATCCAATACACCCTCCTTAAAGAATTAACAAAATACAGTTTCCATTGATTCCTGAAACTTCTTAGGCTTTCTAGTCGTACCATATATCATTTTCCTTTATTTTTTGACAATATACTATGACAATATCAAAAAAAAATTAAGATAAAAGAAAATTATGTTATTATCAGATTTTATCAATAATAAATAGCATTTTATTCTCAAATTAAATATCATCTGTCCGGCATTCATGTAACACTAGCAGTAACTTTTTTGCCTAGATTCAAATTCCACATTCTAGTAAAAATCATGAACTTTCTCAACTTCTACCTAATTGTATAATACCCATTCGTATTTCATCGATATTCATGAATCATATTCTACCTAGATTAACATTATACAGCTAATAACTTAATCATATAACATCACTAATTACCACCTTTATTGATCCCTAAATCTCAATCATAATTCTTATTTAGCCTCATGATGGTTCCATCATCTTCTTATAAATGAACTAACTCTCACAAAACCCTAATTCTAATTATTTTTAGAGTATTATTTTTCACACCCTATGCCCTTCTCATGCGCCCTACAAAAATTAATAAATTGCTCTCTGGAATACCTATTCTAGACAATTAACTTCTTGTCCGGATTACATATTCCGGACTCATTCGAAGTATACAAGGGCGTTCACCACCCATTTTTACAGTTTCACTTTTCACTTAGTCTCTCTCTCCCTCTAATCCCAAAATCCGAACTGCAAAAATCTAACCAAAATCGGTGAAATCTTGCTCAAACGGACTGCATTTCAATCCTTGATGCATCAGCAACGGAAAGAAGATAGAAGTGATGCATGATGAAGAAACCAAACCTATCATGGCTGCACGGTGGTGGGAGAACAGATTGCATGGCACCGGCCTTGGTTGGCTCTAGGATACCAGCTACAGCCTGATTGAACATGGTCTGATTTGTGCCTTTGTGGAGAGGTGGCACGAGGAGACTTCCAGCTTTCACCTTCCGTTTGGGGAGATGACAATCACACTTGATGATGTGGCCTCTTTGCTGCATATCGCCATTGATGGCATGCTCCTGTCCCACGGGTCCATAACACGGGACAAGGCGGTGGAATTGATGGAGACGTACTTGGGGTCTAGTACGGGTGATGCTCTTAAAGAGGTCGAAAAGACCAAAGGTGCACATTGCTGATTTGGCTACTTGGAGGAGATCTTCAAGGAGCGTTTGAAGGAGCAAAGGGATTTGGTGACCGAGTATGGTGTGACTGAGGAGGTGGAGAGGTTGCGGGACCAGGCTGTCCACATATATTTGCTATACTTGGTGGGGATCACGATCTTCACTGACAAGAGCCAGTGGGTTGTGGATGTTGTCTACCTGAAGTACTTCAGAGACCTCGATCTTGTTGCTGGTTATTCATGGGGAGCTGCGGCACTAGCTCACTCGTATAAGGAGCTCAACAATGTTGCACGTTAGAACTGCAATCAGGTGGCAGGATACCTGACTTTGTTGCAGGTATAAATTAAAAACTATGTTTTATTTTTTAAAATGTAAGTGTATATCGTTTGTATATTTATATGTGGTTGTCTTTGGTGCAGGCTTGGGTGTTTCATCACTTCCCAGGTATCGGAAGCAAGGATGTCTGGGAAGGATATGTAGAGAATCAATATCCACGCGCGATACTTTTTTTACCACTGTCTGGTTTAGGCACGGTGAACAACAACAGAAACCATCTGGATGCGCTGGATTTGACGAGGGTTGTCATGGCCCCATATGGACCGCACCGTCAGACACGTCAGTTTGAGTGGGTCAACCTTTACTCTGGATGGCTGAGATTCGGAGACCGCATGGTGAGATACATGCCGGAGAGGGTGCTTCGTCGGTTTGGGTGGGTTCAGACCATACCGAGACATCCCGTTGAGAGTGCACCTATTGATGTTAATTTGGCGGAGATCACAAACCGCTTTCGGCGTGCACTTGATTATGCGCTGACACCTCAGAAGTTGGGAGAGACTGCAATTCATTATGTGGAGGCAGTAGATGGATACATGGAATGGTTTTATCGCCATTCCCATCCACGCATGGTTCTTCCTGACATGCCGGTACTGGTGTCGAGGCCACCAGAGCGTGAGGTCCTTGATGCGCGAGCTGCTCAAGAGGATGGAGACCTTGCGTACTTACAGTTTAACGGAAGGATGAGCCGCATCAGAGACCACATCTATGTTGTGATGAGAAGTGGTTTGGTGCCGAAAGGGACTGAGGAATGGCAGCATTTAGAGGATGCATTGAAAGAGGTGCATGATGGGAAAGTTTATCGTCGTCGGGGAGCTACTGAGGGTGGCAGGGGTGCCAGAGGTGGCAGGGGTGGTGGCAGAGATGGTGGTGGTACGGGTGTAGTTATTAGGAGTTGATTGTATTTTATTTAATTTTAATGTTTGAATATTTTGGATAATTATGTTATGTAACATTTGGATAACTATGTTTTATTAATGTTTGAAAATTATATTGTGTTGTTAATTTTGTAGTTATAACTTGATTTTTTGGTTTGCATATGGTCAAAGGCCAACAAAATTGACTAAATCTGCTCTAAAACAGAGGCTCAGCCAGAACAGATGGCTTCTGCCTCTGTACTGATGCAGTCCGGATTATATAATTCGGACAGGCTAATCACTTTCCGGATTATATAATCCGAAACCATCGTTCACCACCCCCTTTTGTTGACTTTTAACGGAGTGATTTACACGTTTCAGATTATATAATCCGGAATTTATCTACAGTTTTCAGACTATATAATCCAAATCCATCTATTCATAACTGGCATCATCATCCATCAGGGTGGATGAAGTGCCAAAATACACGAATAAATCCGGAATTAATATTCCGGAATGGTTTTGGATTCTATAATGTGGACGAGGGGTATCTTGGGAACAAAATAGGGCGCGTGAGGAAAGACATAGGGTGAGAAAAGTAATACTCTTATTTTTAAATATTAATGAACTATGTTAGGTCCATCCCCAATGGTGAGGTCTTCACCATTTAAGACCCATTACATAATAGGTACTTCTATTAGGGAAATATTTTTTTTTGGGTTCTCTTAAGATACAGGGTCTCACTTTTTTTTTTTTTGAAATAAGATCTAGGGTCTCACTTAAGACCTTCATTTCTTAAGTGGACCTCACACCACTTTTTATTATAAAAAAAAAAAAAAAAATCATTGTTAAGTTGATTTTGTTGAAATATAAATGATAAAAAGTTATTGGTAGAACTCATTTAAACCTCTTGTTAGAGGGTCTCCATTAGAGTGACTTAGTACTTATTAAGTACTATTATTAAAAATAAAAAAAAAAGTGATGTATACATGTGAGATTCATTTAAGACCTCAAAATTCAAGGTCTCCATTGTGGATGCTCTAATGGATATCTAGCTTTTGAAATATTACATAATCATAATAATTTTTGTTGAATAATATACATGAATGCTTAAGAATATTCTTTTTCTCTAGTGTGCTTCACTTAGAGTAATTCACTTTTACAAAAATTTCATCAACGTTCAAGATGAAACATTTGGACTCTTTATCTAGAATTGAAGTATAATATGCAGAATTGATTTACATTGTATAATAGTAATTTCTTATCTGTTGCCAACATAGAGCAGTCCCCTTTTACAAATGACTCCAACAATGATATATGTATCAATTTGACAAAATAAAAATAAAAATAAGACATTCAGATTTTGGAACATGTGTTGAAACTTCTTTTTGATTGATTGGGAACCTTTCGTCTGTTTGTGTACAAATGTACAAATAGATGAAGCTACAGCTCATTTGAAATGAATGATATTGTAAATGAGTAGAAAACTCTAAAGCCAGTTATTTTGATTTTTAAATAATTCTACACGGTAGTTAACAGTAGTTAGTCAATCAACATAAGCAAAACCTGAATTTAACTAACTACAATGATTACATGACTAAAGTAACACCTGCAGTAAACCATAACTTTCACAGTACCATTCTAGATGTACTCATGGGTAGCACTAAACTTCATAAAACCACTAGTTTGCTTAGGAATAAGTTATAGTGCATTTTTTAAATCAAGATGAATTTGACAAAAACAGGGTAGCACAGTGATTTTGTTGACACTTTAAAGTGTACTTTTTGTGAAAATCTCATGATTCTGACAAACTTGTTGTCGATCCAAACATAAACATGCACCGCGAGTTTGTAGCAAACAATTAAATAAACCAAAAATTTAACTGCTAAATCATTCCATTGCCAACTTGTACAGCCTTCACCTATTGTACTTGCAAACAAATGATCATTTCATGACACATTCCCATTTTGAGACAAAATCAAATGGTCATCTCCAATGTACTAGCCATGTATGTGCTTCACATTAACAAAAATCCGTTAATACAAACATGTTAAGAAGTCATGCTCTAAACAAATATGAGATGGTGCCAATGAGACATTGACACTCATGACATGTCAAGTTCCAAGTAGTAAGCATGAGCCATCAAACTACATAGAAGAAAGATCTTCATGTATAGTCTTGATACCAGGCCTTTCAGAAACAGATCAAATACATCGAATTGCTATTCCTAGGACCTTCTTCATTCCCTTTTCTACAACTGAATTCCCCATTTCCGACATCAAAGTAGCATCAAAACATTATTCAGGGCACATTAAAACCTATTCCCTTTTGACCATGTCACGGAACACACCTTAAATCTCATATTTCTAGTTGGTTATGCCTCTCTGCCTTTGGAAAATATTCGTTTATACATGCTATACATACCATATTTAAATCTGGCATATTAAAACCCAAACAACACTACCATACCACTTACATGTGTTGAACCAAAATTTGAGATATGGCAATTGCCGTGTCCAAAGTGGTTTCAAGCATGCAACAGAATTTGAAAATAATACTTTGTCATTAGTTCCTTTTAGAAAACCCATAGACTACAAATGGGTTTTCAGGGTTAAGGAGAATGTAGATGGGTCATACAATAAGTACACAACTAAGTTTGTTGCCAAGAGATTTCAACAAAACAAACCAAAAATACAATTCATGTACGGCTGTCAAGGGTAAACGTTTTACTACAGTTGATGATACATACAAAATGAGAGATAGACAATTCAACAAGAAAGATGAAAATGGGTGCAGCTCCATTCATTATCAATTCAACCTTTCCCACAAACCAAGGTGACTAATTCCGTCACAAGAAACAACTCGAGCTCCATCCCTTACAATGTCAATTTAAATCCTTGGAACAAGTCGTCCCTGTGGGAAAAAAATGAATCTCATCGAATTAAGTTCAACAAAATCACAAGAATATTCGATAAAAAAAAACATGCTTTTGAAAGGAACTATGCATAAATTTGGAATAATTTCATGGTAGGCCAATTTCTAAACAAACTTCTTCTCTTTACATACCATGGCAGGGTGGAATAGTCTCAACATTCAGAAATAAGCTGGTCAAAATAATTATTTAAGAGTGAAGATCTCAAACAATGAATGAAAAAAAGAAGCGATCCATAACAAATTATAATTTTAATGAAAAGGAATCCTGCAAACTCTTTAGCTAGCCACAAGGTCAACTCGTACACTAACAGAAAGCATCCACTGTTTTTTTTTTGTTTCTTTTGAAATCAAGCGTACACACATAGTCAAATACATATGCATACACAAAGGTAGAGAGACTTCAACAGAGAACACTCATTGTCAAATACATAGTTACTTCTCAAGTAACTATGTTGCTTCAAAGTAATTAGAGACTTCAAAGGCATACACACACTGCCACATTGGTGTCCGAAAACACTTTATCATGGTAGCGTGTAAAAAAATGGGGTCTAATATTGTTTCGTTCTCTACTAAAAGCTAACAACCTTCTCCAATCAGTTGGGGTAGGTTTATAAACCATGAAAACACCGATGAGTTTATCACACACTCCAATCATTTTGCTTTCGTCTAATACATTGCACAAATTGTCTTTGTGTGAAGCAACATAGTTACAGGATCGCAAACCTCCCCTTCATAAACGATAAAAAAGCAATTCATACCAAAATTCTTTATTTAAGAAGATTATTTAGCTAGTCGAAAGGTCAACTCTTAAACTAACACATGGCATACATTGTTTTCTTTCTCTGTTTCTTTTTAAATCAAGCATACACACATTGTCAAATACATATACATAAACAAAGATAGAGATTTCAAAAGTAATAACAGAATCCCTGTCCTATTATAAGAATTCAATTTGAACTTTAACCTAGAGTTTAACTACATATATCATAGAATGGTTCCATTGAACTGATATTAACTTGTACCTAGCGAAAATCACAAAAACCTCAGATAATCAATAAAGAGTACCTTCTCTTGCTTGTAAGCTTCTCCTTCGTACAATTATCAACAGGTAAGGAAGGTGGTACAAGACTTCCAACACAAAACATAGCTTCATACAAGATAGGAATTCCTTCGACATAACTAAGTTGTTCACTCTTCAAATCATACAAAAACAGTCCCTCATAAAGTAAATCCAAGTCCAAGAAAACCTGAATTCCTTTGAACAGAACCTTACTTCCATCACTAGAATAACCTAAAGGCCTCAAAGATTCCAAAGGGAAATTGAAACACGATTTAACCAAAGTAAAAAGTTTACACCAACTATCTCTACATCCATGTTCTTTCATCACCCAAACATCAATTTTAGTAGTTCGATAGTACACAAGCATACAAAGACAACCACCCAAAACAGCAACATCAATTCCAAAACTCTTGCTACTAACTTCACTTATTTCATCAGGAAGAGGAACCTCATTGAAAATCTCAAGTGTTAGGTTAAACGCGACAATTAAACGCGGATGTAACCCATCAAGTTTCTTCACCATTATCCAGTGAAGAGAATTCTCAACAAATACCCCCATGGCTCGAGCATAGTAAGGAGCATACGGCATAGTAGGAATTACTTTCCACGAGTTTGTTTTCAAACTGAAGAGTCTGACATGTGAATCATAAAAAGGGTTTTGAAGATCGACTAACCAGGAAATTCTAAGGAGTTTGTAATCGCCGGTTAAAGGATCAAAACCAAAGCCGTGAACGCATAAAGAGCAGTTCGTATCAGATAGAAAACCAGGAGTAACAGGAAGGGGGATAAAAGGGATGATATGATGTTTACGGGTGTTAGGGTTCCATAATGTGATTTCGTTGGCGGCATTAGGGTGTTTGAAAGCCCTTTCTCCGTTGGAGATGGCAAGAAGGCCGTTACATGAACCAATGAGAGTAATGTTTGTGGTGTTAGAGGTGAAAGGATGGTTGAGTGGGATGGGGGTGGTTAGGTTAGGGAAATGGAGTTGGTAAATATAGGTGTTATGACGGAGGATGAGGTTGAAATTAAGGGAGTTTTTGAGGTGAAGGTTGATGAATTTGTGGGAATCGATTAAGGTTCGAAGTGATTTTGAGGTTGATCGGAATCGGAGGAGTGATTGCACCGGTAAGCGGGAGAAGATTTCGGCAAGTATTTCCGGCGGAACATCAGCTGCCATTGGAAGGAAGGTTCTAGGGTTTAGGGTTTAAACAAATTAGTCCTCTGAAATTCAAACACCCTAAAGATAGGTCCTGCATACAATTGAAAACAAATATTAAACAAGCAATTATAAGCTTAATTGCAATGCAGTATACAATATTTCAAAAAGTTTAATGGTATTGCACAGACAGTGTAATCAACCAATAAGAAACCATTAATCAAGCTGACATGCTCATTACACTGTCAATGCATGTTCTATTATCACATATTTCAAGTGTTTGGCAGAGCAGTAACAACAAGGCGAAGAAGTTACCTTTTGAATGTAATGGTCATCATCTTGAGAAGTTACCAATAAGAAGTTACCGTTTTTATTTTACCTTTTGGTGATTTATTTAGGGTTTCATTTGTTGAAATGTGTTTGTTTACGTTTGTCTTCTCCATGAATGTTGTGGATTGGGCGTTTCATATTACAAGCATACATCTTTAAAAAACTAGTTTTTAAATAAAAAATAGATATTAACCGGGAAACCAACTTAATAGAAAATGAAAGTTTAAATATCATGTGATTTTTCATATGAAAATACAATAAAGTTTATAATAAAAAAATTATAAGAAATAAACAATATTTTATTATCACATTCAACCCTCCTAAAAATCAACTATTAGTCTTTGCGGAACTGCGAAAAGATATCTCGTTCACATTAAAAAATCAAATATTATCTTGGTCTTTTTTTTTTTTGTTTTGTTTAGAGACAAGTAACATGATGAATAGAAATTCACTACATAAGATGAATAAATAATAAATAAGTTTTGAACTCGAGTCTATAAGTTTTGAACTCGGACTCTTATATAGTTTTGTCAACTGAGCTATACAAGAAACATTATAAGAGCATCCACAATGGTAGTTCCCTGACAAGGACTCTTGAAATGGACCCTACATGACACATCATTTATTTATGGTTATTTAATAAAAGTACATATTAAGGAACTCCAATGACAATACACTAATAAGGACTTCAATGAAAAGTACTTAAATATGTCTCACTATCTTTACATCATTGAACAAAAATAATTTGCTTATTACTCCTTTTTACAAGTGGGACCAAATAGTACACATTTTATTACTCTTTTATGCAAGTGGGATCAAGTAGTACATATTTTATTACTTTTTTAAACGTGAGACCCGTTAGTTACCAGAAGAAAAATGATTCTTATATAGTTGTATGTTCTTTAACGGAGACTTATTTTTTCTTCCTCCAATGGAGAGTCCTTAGCGAGGAGTGGTCCTTATTAAGTAAGGACCCCCGTTGAAGATGCTCTACGTGTCTTATCAACAAATATTTATTAACTTTTTTCGAGAACACTCATATTTAATTAAATAGTTCATCCAACAATGCAACATAATTGATCATTTTTGGAAAAAATTTGAATAATTTATGGTTCATTCGGTATTACTATTAGTATCTGAGATAGATTCTCCACATTCACCTTAGACGATGACAGTCGACTCTTGGTTTTAGCACCAAAATTGACCGACATTTTCCATTCACTTTGCAATATGCAATGTTGATTGCCATCATCTGCTCCCCTAAAAATATGTAATCAAGAGAGTACGATTTCCTTTATCAAATTGCTCCAACAATCATCATATTAATTTAGTATCTATGTGAGTGTGCTTTTTGGATTAACTTGACTGCTCGTTCACCGTGGACTGATATACAAAAATTGTTCAAAACACAATGACAATTGAAGCGATCCACTAGGAGCAGAAGTTTCAAATTCTCTCCACATAACGACTGAAACAATGATATGATATGTGTTAGTTTGATAAAACAAAGAAGAATAAATATAAACTGAATTTTGAGACATACACATTTGTATTTTATGACATCAATCACCATGTTGAATGATATAACAAGAAAAACCGTGAATTTCTACTTCCGGTAACCACCTATAACAATAGATATTGATAGTGGTTAATTGAGATAGAAGCCAAACTGAATACCACGTCAAAGGATGTTTCAAATACTGAGGTTCAACTGGGCATAGAAATTGAATCAGTCAATGAAATCTAAGTTGTTTTTGTATACAGACTTGGGGAGAAAAAGTGCATTAGTGGGGGACTTGGAACATGAGTTGAAATTTCATTTTGATTGATGATTGGTAAGCTTTCATATGCTTGTTTACTACTGGATGGACCTACAACTCATTTGAAATAAATAATATTAAACATTTAAACCCAATTATTTTTAATCTTTAAAAACACTTTGGAATTGAGCAAAGAATTTAGATAATTCTACACAGTAGGTAATCAATCAACGCAAGCCAAATCTGAATTTATCAAATCACAATGATTACATGACTAATGTAACACTGCAGTAAACAATAGCTTTCATAGTATCATTCTACTTGTACTCATTGGTAGCACTCAACTTCATAAAACCACTAGTTTGTTCAGGAATAAGTTACAGTCCATGTTTAAAATAAAGACGAATTTGACAAAAACACGGCAGAACCATGATTTTGTTGAAGCTTCAAAGTGTAATTTTCGTTGAAATCATGTGATTGACAAACTTCTTGTCAATCCATCCAAAACATGCACTTAATGTTCTCAGAATAGCAGGTTTGTAGCAAACAATTAAATTAACCAAAAATAGAACTGCTAAACCATTCCACTACCAAATTGTACACAATTCATCTCTTGCTAAACAAATGATCATTTCATGACACATTCCCATTTTAAGACAAAATCAAATGGTCATATCCAATCATGTACTACCCATGTATCTGCTTTACATTAACAAAAATTGGTTAATACAAACATGTTAAAAAGCCATGCTCTAAACAAATAGGGAATGATACCAATGAGACATTGATTCCCATGACATGTCAACGTTCCAAGTAGTTAGGATGATCCCCAAACTATATAGAAGAAAGATCTTCATATATAGTCTTGATTCCAGGCCTCTCAGAAACTGATCGAATACATCGAATTGCTATTCCCAGGACCTCCTTCATTCCCTTTTCTACAACTGGATTTCCCATTTCTGACATCAAAGTTGCATCGAAACATTCCGAGCCTCGACCTTCTGCTACTCGCAATCTTAACCAATCTGTAAGATCAACGCCACCCTCTTCACCCGTTATCACATCACCAGCACACCTTCCGGTTAAAAGTTCCAAAAGTATCACGCCGAAAGCATAGACATCTGACTTGAAAGAAGGCATTGGCTTCTTGGAAGCAGCTAACTCTGGTGCGCGATAACCTAAGACACCAGCATCAAGAATCTGCTCAATAGTACCAGCTTGAGTCATAAGTCGGTGAAGACAATAATCAGCGACACGTGCATTCATATCAGCTGTATCTAATAACACATTTGTCGCTTTAAGGTTCCCATGAGGAACAGCTCTGTCAAAATGGAGATAGTTCAGGCCACGTGCTACGTCAACTGCTATTTTAAGCCTCTGTGCCCATGTTAATGGTGGACCGTTTCTTCCCGGTCGATCTAAGAATTTCAATTTATAGGAAAGTTTAAACTTCAAATATTTAAGAATAATGACAAAAAGAAATAAATTGACGAAACATCTATTAACAACACAATCAAATATGGTAAGCATTGCAATTATTATATGCACAAAATCACACAGAGACACAAACATAATGCACTATTGCTTGAGTGACAATCTTGTGATAAAAAAAAGCGACAGGAAAGTGGAAACCAAAATCTTTTGTAAAGGTCTATTTGGTCTTGTTTTTTACTTCTCTTTTAATTAAAGTCAGGTCAAACAATATTTTTCAAATGATCTGATTAAAAAAAAAAAGCATCTTTTATGTATAAAAGCTAGATATAAGGAACTTTTCAAAAAGTATATGAGAAGAGGTTTACAAATTAAGCCTTTTCAAAATGTTATTTTTTTTATTTAATAACTCAAATTCCATCCGGAAAAAAAAATTAAGCTGAAAAATAGCAATAATTATCAAACAACTTTAGCTTTATTTCTAAAGCTCTTGTTTTTAGCTTTAATTTTAAATTAACTTTTGATACCAAAATAAGTGAGACCAAATGTAGCCTAAGACCCCTTTATTTAACTTTCAAATTCAATAAACGCAGCCAGTCACAATAGAAGAAAGGACGGTGAAGATATTACCATAAAGAAAACTTGCAAGACTTCCCGGTGAAATGTAATCTGAAAGAATAAGTTTCTCGTGCTGCGTAGGACCCCAATAATAACCTTTCAAACCGACAACATTTGGATGCCTGATGTTTGCAAACTTCCTTATCTCTTTAACAAACTCTTTCCTTTGTTTCGCCACTCCTTCTCTCAACCACTTCACTCTCAATAACAAACCGTTATCCAAAGTTGCCTTGTAAGAAGTACCATGACTACTTCTGCCCAAAACTTCAGCTGGTGCCCTGGATAGCTCCTCAGGTGTCAGTGATATTGTATCATCAAGAAAATGCAGCTCTCCAACCAACCTGTCCGGCGACCTCGTATCCAGTCTTGTAAGATTTTCAGCAGTCAATGAATCCCCAGATTCAGGTGACCATGAAAACTGGCTGTGTTTTGATGGAGAGAATCCAGCTGCAGCTGCAGTTTTTGCATCAGGGCTAATTATTTCCGATGGTGATCCTTTACGTGAAGCCACGAGATCCTCAGCTGATACAACCAAAGGACCCCCTCTCTCTGTTGGACGAATTGGTCCAGAGATAACTGGTTGAGGGCGACCGCGGGTATCCTTACCTGTAGCTGTATCATATTCTGATGTAGAAGATCGTGACATACGTATGTAATGTATGAAGACAGCAAGTAAGATTAATATGAAAAGAGCAACCACACATGAGACTATGATTATTACTTTAACAGCTGTGGACATAGACTTCCCCTTGGAACTTTTGGTAGGTGAAACCGTTGATCCAGGAGGACTATTTGGAAAATGTAACTTAGCATTCCCAGGAAAGAAAGAAGAACTAGGGAAATTCCTAAGAATTTCCGGGACAACTCCAGATAGATCATTTTCAGAAGCATTGAAGTCTTTGAGTCCCTTTGGCATGTTATTTGGAAGTGGACCGGTAAAACGGTTATTTGATATATCAAGGGAGTCTAAAGAACTCATGTCAGCAATAGTGGTTGGAAGAGAACCAGAAAAGTTATTTCCAGCAATGTTGAGCACTCTCAGGCTAGTTAATGATCCAAACTCATCAGGAAAAAAGCTACTAAGTTGGTTGCGAGAAAGATCAAGAACTTGAAGATGAGATTGGTCAAGAGAAGACGATAAATTGATGCCACCATTGATCAAATTATTTTCAAGATGGAGCTCTTGTAATGTTGGCATTGTGAAAAATTCGGTTAGAAGAACACCTTTTAATTGGTTGGAGCTGATATCAAGCACTCTAAGCTTTGGATACTGTGCTAACACTTTTGGAAGGTCGTCACTGAGACGATTATTGGATAGATTCAAATAATTCAATCGCAAAAACTGAGGTGTTACCTCAGGGACATTCCCTGCCAAACGATTCCGCCCGAGATCAAGATATTCTATGTTCCCCCACTTCAGCATCCTGGTTAAATTTCCTTCAAATTTGTTATTTGACAGATCAAGTATGGCGCAACTTCCAGTCAGCAGTGGCAGGTCACCAGTGAAACCATTCGACGAGAGATTCAGAATGTGAAGCGTTGTTGATGTAATCATACTCAATGGCCCTGAAAGAAAAATTTCAACACTAAATTAATAGAAATTGAAGCTGAAGACTCATATAAGACAAGTTATTTATTTCAAGGAAAAGAAAAACTGGAATTAATGAATCTACCTGAGAGATTGTTGGCACTCAAATCAAGTTCAGTTAAAACCAAAGAATCGCCTTTAAGCAAGCCATTAGGAATAAATCCTGAAAATCTGTTGTTGCTAAGCTTAAGGATTTGGAGATCATAAACAAAATCAAATCCAGGTAATTCTCCATTCAATTGGTTATAGCTGAGATCCAACACCTTCAAGTCTTGGAAAACAGGTTGTTCCGCCCCACCGACCAATATACCAGTAAGCTGGTTGTGGCTTAGATTCAGATACTTAATACTTTCAGATATTCCAGGTAGAAATTTCCCAGAACTAGAACTCAGTAGCATGTTATCACTTAAATCAACATAGCTAGCACTAGATAAAAGCATAAACTCAACGTCTAAAGGACCATCAAACATATTCCCATGCAAGTCGAGTTTGTCAAGGCTGGAAATAAGCTCGAAGCCTTTGGGGATTTTTCCGGTGAAGCGATTATAAGACAAGTTAAGCGATACAAGACTATTCAGCTTAGTCAGCGACGATGGCAGAGCTCCAGAAAGGGCGTTGCGGCTCAAGTCCAAAGATTTAATGGAAGCCATTTCTGAAATAGAGTTTGGAATTGGACCGGAAAAGTTATTCCCGGCCAACGACAGATTCTGCAAGCTACCAAACTTACCGATTCCAGCCGGTATGGATGACGAAAAGAGGTTATTGGAAATATCAAGAAATTCAAGGCTTTTGAAATCGGCAATGTTATTTGGTAATTTTCCTGATATGGAATTGTTGGACAGGGAAAGTTTCACAAGCTTTGAGAGATTTGAAAAAACACTCAAATCAGAATCAGCAGAGAGACCTAAGTTATCAAGGACAACACCGGCAACATTACCGCCGTTACAAAGAACACCATTCCATGAAGATGGACATCCATCAAAGTCAATGGATTCCTCATTCCATGAATTCAGAACATAACCAGTAGGGTCATGCTTAATGCATTTCTTAAATTCCAACAATGCTAAAATGTCCTGTGAAGGAAGCTGCCCCATAATGCTAATACTAAAGAAAGATAAAGATAATACTAAAAGACTAAAGAGCTTCATAGCTTTCACTCTTCTATTTCAAAAGGATAGCAACTACTGATAAATTTCACAACTACCAACAAACATGTACAAATTAAATTTCCAAAATACCCTTCTTGTTTTAGCTTAGTTAGAACCAAGCTCAATCTTCAAATAGGTCCTCAAGCTCAACCCACAAAAAAGGAAGGACTTTCTTACTGTCAAAATCCAAAGAATCCAAGAAAGCTTCTTCAAATCCACAAGTGACCTAAACTACTGCAAGAAAAGAAAGAAAAAAATAGCATTTTACAAAAATTGGTAAGCCAAAAAACTAAAGAGATACAGTAAAATTAAAAAAAATGCTTCACAAAGTCACTAAAATGCTAAACAACCACCAAATTATAAAAAAAAAAAAACCAGAATCTTCAAGAGAATTTATCCTTGAAAACTAAAAAAAAACATATATTGTACAAATGCAATACAGTTTCAGCAGAGATAACATTAATAACTAAACATAGTAAACTAAAACATAAATGCACCAAACAAAAAGAAAGACTAAATTTTTAGAGATCTGAAAACATAAAAAACATAAAACACAATAATTATAACAAAAATCATTTCTTTGAAGTACAATGTACACTGCAACAAAGAAACCTACCTTCAAGTATCAAACTTCAGAACTGAGTACAAAAATTAAAACTTTCAAAATCAGAAAATCTCATAACTAAAGTACAAATAAGTAGCATTATGGTGGCTACAACCAACTAATGAAAAAAAGGGAAATGAATACCCAATTTGACATCCATGCTGCAATAAAGAGGAAGGGACCCATAAACTTTTTTTGGGCCTAAAAAGCTTTGATGGAAGGAGTGAAATCTTTTTCATAACCTAAAAATATAGTATTAAAATTTCTGAAAACAGTAAATAACCCCATCATTTACTTTAATGCTTAGTGCCAACAGAACCTTAAAAAGACTATACCTTTGTCCTTTACAAGTAGTGTCTTTTTGCATTTGCATACATGTGACATTTGAAGACCTTAAAACAAAAACCCTAGTTTCAAATCTGTGAGAGTGTTTTTTAAGGTAAAGTTGTCTTTGAATTTCATTCTTTTGAGGTTTTTTTAGTGGCTATGTTTTGTAATGGAGGTAATGAGAAAAGGGTAAAGCGGGAAAATAAAAAAGATTATATTTTTACAACATTTTTTTGGGGTTTTCATTTTTATCTTTAGGGCAAAAAATTAGGGATTTACCCGCCAAAAAAAAGAGAGTGAGGGAATCTAATGTTTCACACAGTTTCCTAGTGGACGTGAAAAGATTTTATCAAATGGGGTTTAAGATTTTAGAGTTGGAAAGTGTGTTAGCAGTGCCACGTATGAGTGTAGGACCCACACTGTCCCTTTGACTAGGTTTTATTGGTTTCATCAATAAAGACACAATCACAATTAGAGGTGAAGTTGTTGAAAGAATAATTGAGATGGGTTAGGGGATGGGGCCAATGGACCAAGGTCCTTTCCTATAAACATGGCATATTAGCTAACCGCAAAATACACAAATTGATTGATATATGATAAAGAAAGTTGCTCTCCTCCTTCAAAAAAAGGAAAGTTGCTCCCCTTCACATTTTAAGTTCGTTTTCGATCGGATCGTAACTCTTAATCAACTATTTTTGCGAGTAAAATTTAATAAGATTATAATTTTTGATTGACTTTTTCAATCAAGTGAGTAGTGTTGAGGTAAATATTGAGTAATCATCTATTGATTCATATATAAAAAAAGAAAGTTGCTCACTAAGCATCTCAAATTTGCTTTCAATAGGGTCGTAACTCCAAATCAACCGTTTTGTGAGTAAAATTCGATCAGATTATAGTTTTCGATTGGGTTTTTAATCAAGTGAGTAATTTTGAGGTATTTATAAATCAACCATCTATAAAAAAAAAAGTTTGATGGTCACATAAAGTAGTTTCCCATTTTCATTCATGATCTCATCATATATTGTTTTTTTTTTTTACAGTAATGATGATAAATATTGTTGAAATTATATAGTTCTTCTTTGTGAAACATCTCATAGAGATTTGATAAAGTTTTATGTTGTCTGATAAGAATTTAGAGATTAATGAATTAGATACAATTTTAGTTTTTGATGTAACACATGTAGTTTAATTCATGTAGCCGATCTTATTTAACAGAATGAAGCTCTGGTTTCTTTTTTAGAGAGGAGGCTCTCGTGGTTGTTCTTGTTCTTTGTAAAACATAATACTTCCATTGTACAAAGGAAGAAATATATATATTACTTCCATTGTGTAATAATCACACCTGGTCTTATATAATTATTTTGTTCATTTAGTGTAACAAATTATTACGAGTTTTACTAATAATTTTTTTAAGAGGGAGTTTTACAAATAATTAATGCTAATTGTGTAAAAAAAAGTTATAAGAACCTTCAATCATAGATTCATAGTTTATCACATTAGCACAGTATAATAATATAATGTAACAACATGACATGACATAGTAATCAGATTTTTTAATTATGTGCCAAGAGATTTGTTCCCAAAAGGTTGAGTGGAGAAATTAAAAAAAAAAGGGGGTTTGGTCTAGTGATAAAGTGGATAGACTCAATAGCATATCGAACCAATGTTTCAATTTTGATTTTTTTTTAAGAGTCCCAATTTGATTGGTAGATATGTCCACATGCGGTGTCCAACGATACCTCGAATAGAATTATCTTTGGTGGAAGAAATTTATGAAAAAATTAACAATAATTACATGAGATAATGAATAAATTATAAAAATTCAAAAATTGATCCTAAAAGAAGTAATAAGAACACCTTCCATATACACATACAAGAGCATGGTCTATACAGCTGGGCTAATAACTCTAAAAGCAACCACATGCCACCCATATGGATGGTATAAATGAGTCCCACATAATATATTATATTACTTTACACTTTCCAATTATTTAAGCCACTCAACTACATTTTTTAAATATTTATATTACTCATCTAAAACTCTAAACTGGGTCTCACTTAATCACACAATACATCTCAAATTTATTCACATTCTAATTTTATATTATTTTTTACATAAAAAAGTTGAAAAGCAACCGTAGCAATGCAATACCACGGTAGTTGTTGGAGAAAGCAAAATTCTGACACAATGCCAGAAATTTCTGCTAAGACACTCTCAAAAGATGACCGATATTTATGCTCTAAGGTGGTCAAATTTAACTGACAAAATTTACCAAGTGCGTGTTTGGATACACATTTTGCACTTATTTCTCGCATCTCACCACAATTATGTCGTGATTTTCTAATGCTAAAACTTCAAGCTTCTCAATATTCATGCGTTTGCGGTTGTTTTGACGGGGAAACAAAGCACTAAAGAAAATTACTTCAGTCATTTCTTACTTGGGAGAAACCTTTTCCACCTCTAAAATTACTTCAAACGTACACATCCAGGAAAAACATAATTTTAGTGCCACTTGAATTTCACTTGTGAGCAACTTATGTCGTTTGAAAATAAAATTTTAGAGTCATGTGTGATTCTTTAGAAATTTGGGGTCGAGAAAGTTGCACCCTTCTTTTTTTTTAATAATTCAGTAAATTTATTTTAACCAACTAATGAGTAATTTAGTACAATGATATTAAATGAGTTAAACAAAAATGAAGGGTGACCTATGAAGCACGGACACTCCTCGGATTAGGCGTGTCCTGTGTCGGACACGTGTCATGTCCGACACCGACACTTGTAATTACATTGAATTATGTGATTTTTTTTCAAATTATTAGTTGTGCTTGGTGGTATGATTTTTTTTGATTCACTGATATTATTCCAGGTTTGTTGAGATTTGCAGGTTTTGAGGGGTCATGTCTACCTTCACTCTGTTATTACTCGAAAGAGCTATTTATGCTTGATGTTCATTAGGGAGTTGTTGGCACTTGAATTTTGATACCGGGTTGGCGGTTGATCCATTCGCCATTTTTTAACTCTAATTGTTCTATGCAAATGTTCACTTTTCACCCTCTCTTTTTTTTTTAACTTGGTTTCGCGCCCGTACGCGGGTTCACTTGGTTGCGCCTAGGGATGGGAATAGGCTAGGTCAAGCTAGGCTTTGCAAGGCCTAAGTCTGGCCTGTCAAATTTTTGTAAGGCCTAAGCCTGGCTTGCGGCCTGTCATAGGCTTACTTTTTAGGCTTAAGTCTGGCCTTATGAGCCTGATTAGGCCTGATAGCCTGTTTAAAAGCATATTTCATATAAACATCTGTAAATAAGCAATGTGATCAAAGGTTAAATAGACTAGCGGGCTAATATATCAATGATATCAAACTCTTTTTCGATATTTAACATGAAGTTTTAGAGAACTTTACCATATATTATATCATATTTCATTTCTAATTTATAATAATACATTTAAATATACGAAAAAATAATGTAAACTAATAAGCTTAAATTACTTTAAAGGTTGACAAATTTATAATTTAATTCAAATTAGAGTATATAATATAATAATCAATAATAGTATTCATGTTTACATAAGTAGGCCGACCTAATAGGCCTAGAAGGCTTTTCTAATAGCCTGTGGCCTGGTCTTTTAAGGTAAATAGGCTTTTAAAAAAGCCTAGCCTTCCCTATTTAAGAAAAAAGTGTGGTCTGACCTGGCCTGTCGTAGGCTAGGCCGTAGGCCCATTTAGGTCGGTCTGGCCTACTCTCATCCCTAGTTTGTGCCTGTGCTTAGTGAATTTTTGCTTAGATTAGAGTTGATCTACATGGACTAATTTATCGCAATGTATTCCCGTTTGGGTTATTCCTGGGTCAGGTCCATGCCCCCGTCTTTGTATCTCTTTCTTTTTTTAATATAATTTCTATTTTGCCTAAAAAAACAAGTGATGATTCGGGTTCACGTGGTTATTGAGCTCCCTTTACGATATAATATTTAAAAGAATTTGAGTTTGATTTGTGTGGAAAAAAATTATGTAGACTTTACTTACATTTTGTCTGAACTCTGAGCTACTTTCCTTGAGAACCATAAGTTTAACACAAAAAAATAATTGATATTTAGTTTGTAATATTAATTTTTTTGTACAAGTAAAGTTATTTTTTATAGTTTAATAAAAAGTTATTTTTTAAGAAGTTAAACTAGCTTACTTAAATTCACATCGGAGAAAATTAAAAGTGAGACTTTGAGAATAAATGCACTCCAAGGTCTCAAATCAACATCATTGTGCCAACTCAAGTGGTTTTTTTAGAGAACCCAAGTGGATGTTACATTCAATATTATTTAGTTTGTAATATGTTGTTTGAAAGAATATAAATATCCAAACACCACCTTACCAACCCAAATAAAATGTTATATTCAATATTATTTAGTTTGCGATATGTTATTTGAAATAATATAAATATCTGGTTATGAATCTTAACAACTTCATTAAGCGATACAATCCAATTTAAAAATAAATGTAACTAAGGTAGTACAACTTATGTTAAATGCATGAAGACACCAAACTTTAGTAATAAACATATTAGAGAATTTTACATGCTCGTACTTATATCCATGCATTTAAATTCAATAGCTTAAAGTCTATCTGTGTGTGTGAACTTTATCATCCGCAACACCTAATCCTTTAGGGCTATTTGTTATGGTGTCTTCAAACAATATATTTAATGCAAAATGCATTTGGAAGCATAGTATTAAGTGAAGTGAAATGTCAGACTAGTGTAGTAATATTGTCTGACCAATAAATTAAGTTTCATTAGATGAATTTGTCCTTGCCATTAGAAAAGAATCATTTGTTTCCGAATTCTCCTTCTTTGTAGGGGTGATCTTTGAGACATATCGGGTTGATTAACATAAGCTGAAGTGATTAGTTATATTTTATTTTGTGGTTTGGTTTAAATCCCAACCAATTCAATCAAATATAAAGTAATATTGTTTGAATAATATGTTTGTTTTAAACCCACAAACTCATTCCATTAAAACCAAATTATGAACTTTTACTTTTGGAGGTATAGTTTAAAACTTTGAAGTGTTCAATCTAAAAATGTTTCATTTCGTACAAGTGTTAAAATTTTAAATGGTAAGATTTAGTCAACGTTCTTAGTGTGAAATTTTTTACTTTCCAAATGAAGTGCTTCTTTTGCCTTATACCTGAAACCTTAGTTGAATATTCTTGTCTTCCCTAGTAGGTTTTTAATTAGACCCAATCTTAAGGTTTTTTTGTGTGTTAATGATAGAGGTCACTTAATTATGGGCAAGATTTTTGGTATTTATGCTTCTACTACTTATCCCAAAAGAAGGGAACTTTGGTTTGCTTTAGCAACATTTCAGCAGCAACACCAAATTCCATGGTGCAACATAGGTGACTTCAATACAAATTTGATAGCTCATGAACACAGGGGAGGGGACATCAAAATCCATCAAGAATTCCTATAATAGGCTTTCAATCTTGGCCGGACAGGAACAATTTGATCCTTCTTCCAACTAGAGGAGGGATCAGCACCACACAGAAAGAAGACTTGATAGAACACAATCTGCTCTACTCTTACAAGAGTTCATTTAGATCATTATCCACTGCTTTGGTAGTCATGTTCTGCATACCTAACATTGAGCTCTAAACACAATTCACAAGTTCTCCAACCTCTTCCTCTTTTGCTCATATATAGCATTTGCAAGAATTATTGTCTATTTTAGTTATGCATTCAATTGCCTTTCATTCCTTATCCAATGAGGAAAACATTTCGTTGATATTATGGAGTAATTTTGTAAGCATAATGCAAGACCTTTATAGTCCAATGACAATTATTTTCCCTAATCCCTAAACTCACCACGCATCATCATCTCTCCCCAATCTCAAACCCAAATATGTATTTAGTTTAACTTTATGCATACCTCTGGTCTAGGTTCTTTGCATTAAAAACATGCCAAGATATAAAGGTTGGGTAAAGATCATCTTTATTTCTCAAGAAATTGAAGGTTCCATTAATATACTGATGGATATCTACATAAACCTGATTAATGTCACTAATTTTAAAAACGCTTTATACACAAAAAATAGTCATATGATAGGGCCTATAATTTCTTGAGAAATTTAATTGGAAGTAGCAGCCAACAAATTCCCAGTTCACATCAAATTTACTCTTTAACAAACAATTTATACTGATTGATCTAACATGCAATAACTCAATAGGCATCAACTCACCAACATTTATGTATTCAAAACTGCTATAAGACGTAACTTGAACACGTTTTAATTTCGGAAATGGCTAAAGTTAAAATCCACTAGAAATAATTAACCTAAGTACATAATCATGAAAATTCCCAAAAATTACACTTTCAACTTCTTACATAATGCTCAAAAACATGGTAGGCGTGTCCATCATGAAAAACAGTTCATGAAAAGCAGACAACTGCTACTAAAGGTGAATTTCTGGTTTCACTTCTTCCCTCCACCAGAAACATTGAACTTGAAAAATATAATGTCGCCATCTTGGACCACATAAGTTTTCCCTTCTTGTTTATATTTTCCAGCAGCCTAATAAACAATACAACAAAGAGTGAGATATGGTTAGGTCCCTAAAAGAACCTATAAACTAACAACATAAACAAATTTACACAAATGTTTCAAATATTTGCCACAGTTAAGCTAAGATGTCAGACCTGAAGTGTTGTCTCAAATTTTTGTTCCATTACAGTTATATCTTAACATTTTAGGAATCAATAGAAATACAAAAAAAAAGTTATATCTAAAGAATAGGTCCCGTAAGTGTAGCCTAATTGGTAGCTACCAAGGATAATTTGTGCAGGGGCCGGGGTTCGAACCCCGGATTCCCCACTTCTCCACACATAATGTGTGTGAATCTAGCCACTAGGCTACATGACCAAAAAAAAAAGAAGTGCATACCTTTACAGCGGACTCACTTCCAAGTTCCTTTAGATCATCAAATTTCATCACCTGAAACGACATTTGCAAAGCACCCAGATCAGGGGTGTATTATATATAGAAGTCGCTCTAACAGCGAAAACATAAAAAATAAAAATAAAAAAAATTCACAGATCAAATTCAATCATGATAATTTAAATTAAATAACCAGTGAACACATATTTTCATAAGGGGAATGGCTATGCCATAAAGGCCGGCAAGAAAATAGAATAAGAACTGTTGGATGATTGTAGACCAAACCACAATGAGTAACAGTGACTGTGCCATAGAATAAGAAACAGTCTTAAAAAAAGCATACTTCAATTAGATTTTTATCCGACGGTTATTCATATTGCAAGGGTGAAACAGCTTGATTAGAATCATAAAGAAGAATTCATTTCTAAATTTGCCGTGAAGGAAAGGATGCCATTTAGTATTCAGCCTTAGAATCTGAGGATTCCTATGCTTGTTTATAAAAAATAAAAATAAATGCTGGTGCAATAAAGCATTTGCAGATAATTTAATTGCAGAATCGATATGTATAGATGTCATAATGCTACCTAAATAAGTTCAATAGGAGGGATAATAATATGGTTGATCAAGAAGTGTCCAAAATTAATGAACTTACCTCAGCACAAATAAATCCCTTCTCAAAATCAGTATGGATAGCCCCTGCAGCTTGAGGAGCCTTTGTTAGGCGTCTAATTTGCCAACACTTAACCTGAAAGAAGCAAATAATAGCCACAAAAGTTACTAAATGAAAGGCAGCAAAAGGTGTACCTTAGACATGGAAAAACCAAACAAAAGAATTCAAGCAAATAACAGTTCTCAAATCAGAATGAGAAAGAACTACCATGAAGCCTCAACAAAGGAACACATCAGAACAAAGGAAGGGGGTGCAGGGAGGTGTTAACAAACACATGCATTTCATACCGGCCCTTCAGTTTCTTTTCATTCAATAATATAATTGCATTTGACTTTACCATATATGTGACGAGAAGCACATGAAAAAGTAAACCAAAAAACAAGTATTTGAATCGAACTATTCCTATCAATTATACAAATCACACTGATGATTCATTCATCGATTGCATGATTCAAATTCAACTCATTGATTGTATGATTTAAATTCATTTGTTATTCATCATATGACTAAAATAGTTGTCCCATTACCAAGTATAGAACCGTGCATTTCAAATTGTAAATCATAAGATTTTGCCAACTATGGGAGAAACTAATAATTACAGTTTGACAAGGTTATGAAACCAAGACCATGAACATTCATAAATATTTAGAAGACAACTATCAGTGTGAAAGGAGATATGCGGATATTTACCTCATCAGGTCCTGCTGTGAAAAAGTAAATGAGATTGATAGCTGAGAATCCAGTCTTTATTATTTTGGGAAGAGCACTGTTAAAATGAAAGATATAGCAATTTCAGTAGCATATAAATTATGCACCAAATCTTTAAAATTAATACGGATTCAGCTAGAACTTCTTATGAAAAAGGAGATTGAAAAATAAAAAAACAAAGGCAAACAGGATAAGCTTAAAAATCTTTTAAGCTTCTACTAATAATCTTTTAAGGAGTTTTCAAATAATTAATATTAATTGTGTAAAACAAAATAAGAACCTTCGATCATAGATTCATAGTTTATCACATTAGCACAGTAGTATAACAATATAATATAACATGACATAGTAATCAGATTTTTTATATATATGATAACTGGTAAAGAATAGTAGTTGCATATTAATGGTAACTGGTAAGACATGTATAAGCCAATGTGTCTGATTCATACGATTAAAAAATACTATTTTTTAAGCAAAGAAATTGGTTCATTGTGAGAACTGAGAATAACAGATTTTCACTGGTTTCGCAGTTTTTCGACCAGTACCTGATAGGACTAACCCAATTTAGGTTCCTTGTTAGATCTGTCTGACTGACTGGTCCAGGCCGGATATCTATAAAATATGAATCTATGTGGTGTCTATTATTAAGTTGAAATTTTTTTAAGGTATATAAGAATGAAAATGAATATTTCAACATATACTCAAGACCTTAATGTTTGATGTATAAGTAAATTCAGTCTTCTCAAATCCACATAATATTTGCATAATAACTTCACATTCATACATTTAATAGAAGTAAGGCAAATACATTGTACAGACCTTTGAACATTGTTCGCCTCGCAGTATTTAGCCGCCTCATCAGGAGGCATATCTGAAAGATTCTTCTCTAAGACACAGCTGAAAGGAATCATTTGTCCACCACCATGTTCCTGGACCCTGGAGAACAAATGTGACTAATGGTAATTAAATTTCTTTTTGACATTAATATAATTAAATTTCTTTTTGACATTAATACATCATAAACCAACAAAATATTTAGAGAATAATAAGGAAAAACAGAAAAACTAGGCACAATAAGAAATATAAGTTAAAAGTAAGCAGTAATACACTAGAAGCAACAAAATGTGACAAACTAGTAAATATTTTCTTTTTCTAGTGGCTCGTAGAAAGAAATAACTAAAATACTTTGCAACTATTTATTGCATCCTTCATATTCGCACAGCGATAGCCAGGAATGAGACAAAGTCTAAATGGCTCCCAGAAGAAAAAAAATGACACGGAAAGAAAAAAGAAACATAACTATGTACCATGTGTGAATTTTGGGAAGAAACTTATTCTTCTTTCTTTGGTAATCTCTTTCAGTCATATTAATCTGTGAATAAAATGCAAGTATTAAAGTTGGAAAATTCACATAAACAGATCTGAGATAAAGAACACAACAATATGGATTTTGATTAAACTTATCAGTCACTAATTATATATACTTCAGGAATTACTGACAGAGACATATGTGACGGACACAAATACATAGAGTGATAAGGCGAGTTCTGAAAATTCTAGAACATGAAATGGCAAGGATATAACAACAACCAAGCCTTATCCCACTAAGTGGGGTCGGATGAAATGGCAAGGATAGCAAAATTAAATAATTATAAAATGAACTTATATATACCAACATGTTTGGAAGGAAGTATGTATGAAATGTGGCCTTCACAAGAAAAAGGTATGTGAATGAATGGTTCATAGCCCTGGGAAAGAGGAAATGAATGCTAGATGATACATAGTTTTGTCAACTCGTACAGTTGCAAATGCCTTTGGATATAAAATAATCAAACTTATGTTCATATTTGAATTTCAACCACAACAACAACCAAGCTTTATCCCACTAAGTGAGTTCGGTTACATGGATCAAATTACGCCATAATGTTCTATTATCATAAACCATATTTGGATCCAACTCATTAATCTCTAATCTTTCCTAATAGTTTCTCTTATAGTTTTTCTAGGTTTTCCTCTGGCTCTAGTGATCTGACTACCCCTCCATCTGATCTACTCTCTACTACAGAATCTACAGGTCTTCTCTATACATGCCCAAACCACCTGAGCCTATTTTCCACCATATTTTCTACTATAGGTGCTACGCCGACTCTCTCTCTCTCTAATGTTGTCATTTCAACCAAACGATTATTTATAATTAGGAGTCTCCTATATAAAAAAAAATTACAATGTGGAGTCAATCGCAACTAATAATCACATCATCAATATACCTGAGCCATATCCGGCAACTTTAAGAAATATCAAATTAGTATCTAATTTTTTCCAAACATATAGAAAACAGACACTTCTGACACGTGTCTCTCAAGACATATCCCAAATTATGTAGCACTGTTAAGTATCGTTGATAACCCGAAATAATTGGTAGTAGGATAAGGTACGAAATGACATAGATTACAGGTTGTACGCAAACCAGAGACATACAAAAAGTCAAAAGTAAGAAAGAGAAGTGAAATATGTTACCAAGTATACAACAGGCTTGGCAGTAAGCAACTGGAAGGAATTCAAAATCTCGACCTCAGCAGCTTTCCAATCCCCTAGGCGTACATCTTTTCCCTCCTCAATGAATGCCTTGACCTGAAGATGTGAAAAATTGCCACCAAAATATTCATCTTATATTTACCCCAACTTTTTTTGAGTGTATATTTACAAAACTTAAACACATGAGAAGAGAAAAGGAATATGACATTACATTTAAGTGATAGAATCAACCTTATGAGAGAATGCAATGCATAACATAAAAATGAACACATACTTAATTTTCATGCTTCTTTAAGAGCTAATATAAGTCATCCAGTGACGGCAATTGATTTGACTATTTACATTATATTTCAACCACAAATCTTTCATCCTTCCAAATTTGAGAATATTGTTGCAAGCAACTACTCCCATTTTATTAAAGTAATGTATTGTGGAATCCAGAAGAGAATCATACGAAGAAAACACCAATAAAACACCCAAAAAAAAGTAAGACAACACATAACAGATACAATAGTAGTAAACTGTAAATTATATAAAATAGCAAGACAAAAGGTGGCCAATGGCCATAGTATCATGCAAAAGCTAAATGAGTACAAATAGTGCTCAGAAGCTAAATCAAACCTTTTGACAACATTCAAGCTCAATTTTTAACTGCTTGTCATTGCTCCTCTTCATGCTCTTTTCAAGATCTTCTAACTTGTTTTGCATGAATTCAATATCCTGTGATGTTATGCAAAGGGAGAGGATTAGCAGTTACATTACAGTATACAAGAAGTTCAATCGAAAAGGTACAACCTTTAAATTTTGATTAAATAATAAATTCATCAAAACTAAAAAAAAGAAATTACAATGAATTTGGAGTAAAGGGATCCTCCTTAGCGTTAAAACACACATAGATAAACAGGCAGATATTAAAGAAAAACCAAATCAATGGTGCAGAGATATTCATCCATCCACATGTTTGTTAAGAAAGCCCCCTTAAAAGACCATGTACTTTACAACCAATAAAAAAAAAATTGATGTTTGATCAAACAACAATAACGGTTGGCAAGGAGCCAAGGAGGAAAAATATGCTAATATAACAATTAACATACTAATATTGGCCTATTCAAAAAATAAATAATGGTTGGCCCAAAAGCCACTTTTATGATAAAGAAAAGGTTTCAATTAAGCATACCTTCAGCCGTAACTCTTCAGTAATAACCTCTAAATCCCTCACAGGGTCAACAGTGTCGTCTACGTGGATAATATCTGGATCCTCAAATGCACCTACCAAACAACAATGACTATAGGTTAATAACGCCGAAATCAATATGACAATATCATAACATCATGATGCAACAGTAGTGTGGAAATAAGAGCAGGAATCATCTTACGTAGAACGTGAAAAATGCCATCAACAGCCCGGATGTGAGATAAAAAACTATTTCCCAATCCTTGCCCCTGATGAGCACCTCGAACCAATCCAGCTATGTCATGGATTTCTAAAAAAGCAGAGACCTGTATTTACAGATCCAACAAACACGTCAGGATATATAATACACTTATACATCAAATAATAGATAACTAAAAGTTAGTAACAGCATGTGTGTGTATCAGTAGATTAACAAAAGAGATATACCAGCAATGGTATGAGCAATATTACAAACCTCGCTTTTTGGCTTGAACAACTGACAAAGCCACTCAAAACGCTCATCAGGGACATTGACCCTGGCCTCATTAGGCTCAATAGTGCAAAAGGGGAAGTTCTCAGCAGGAATTGCCATCTTTGTGAGTGTATTGAAAAGTGTAGACTTTCCAACGTTTGGCAAACCAACCTGAACAACAGAGTAATAATAACTAACATGAAATGAAAAATACAAAGTCCATGTTTGATTAAACAACATAATTAAGCACTTATAGCTTAAACATTTATCATTTAAGTGCTTGTATATAAATTATTTCTATACCAAAAGATAAAATAAAGTTAAATCGTATTCACATAAGCTATCCTTGAGAGATTATGAAAATAAGTTGAAAACAACTTTTTCATAAGCTCTTCCAAATAGTATGTCATAAGTTGTTTTCATAAGCTCTCTCAAAAAGTATTATAGTGATTATGTAAGTAGATAAACTCAAATAAACCATATCCAAACAGGCCTATAAATCAAATGCCTTGTTTGGATAAACAGCTTAATTAAGCACTTATAGCGCGAGTGTTTATCATATAAGTGCTTATCTATAAGACATTTCTATATCAAAAGATAAAATAAATTCAAATTTGTTTTCATATAAGCTATCTATGAGATCTTATGGAATTAAGTGATAAACAGCTCATGAATATGTCATAAGTTGTTTCCATAAGCTCTCACAAACCTTCTCTATGCTTATGTCCTTTGATAAACTTAAATAACCCAAATTCAAACAGGCCTATAATCGTTTTCAGACAATTTTATTATCATTTCACAAACTCAATCAGGTATTGAAACAAACAAACAGTTTCTCATAAGTTATTTTCATAAGCTCCTCAAAGTGATTGCATCAGTAAATAAGCTCAAATAAACCAAATCATTCTCGAACAAACAAACAAAATCATTTCACAAACTGAATCAAGCATTGAAATATATAAACAGCAACCCAATGGTTCTAGTTCAGTTCAAATGCAAAAAATATTACAATCTAGACTATTATAAAGAATCAATTAAGCATGGAATGAAGTTGATTAATGGAGAACCCATTATTGTAATTGAAAAAGGGTTACTGAAAATAGTATAGAAATTGAAAATTGATGCGATTAGAAAGAGATAGAGATAGAAGTATACGATTCCAATCTTGAGGTGAGAAGAGAAACGACCAAGGATGGGTCGTTCAACTGGAGCTTCCTTCGATTTGGCAGATTTAGGAGGCATTGTTGCGGCGGGAGAGAAAGAGAGAGATTGAAATCGGATGAATGAAGAAGAAATAGCGTTGCGTCTCAGAATCTGAAACTCACTCGTGTAGGGTTTTGTTTTGTTGTAAGAAGGGAAAGGAAGGACTCTGTTACTTCTTCACTGTTCATTCATTGGTAAAAAAAAATATTACTCAAGTAAATTTTTGTTTTTCACTTCTACTACTTTTTGGGTAATATTTTTTAAATTTTAAGTTATATTTTTCTATTGATTTTTAATTTACTAAAAATATGTGTTAATAGATATGCATGTGAATATATATAAGAGTATTTAGATCATACTATAAGGATCTCCCAATAAGGTCATGAGTTCGAATTCATCTCTAAGAAAGCAGCAGTGTTAAATCTTATTAGTAGTCTTACATGTTTTAAATGATTAGTCTTTTGGCGTGTGCACAAAAGATACTTGGTTCATGTACAAAAAGAAAATGTGTATATGCATGTGATGTGAATTACTTTTTAATTTTGTTTTAATATTAATTTTTGTTCAAGGTCGATCTCGAGTGACAGTCGAAGTGGTGAAAGCGTAAAATTCTTGTGTATAAAGGTTTCTTGGAATGAGTAACTTTTCATTAACTCTAATTCTTGCGAAGTTAGAATGCAAGAATGGGGATCCCTATGAAATTCCATATGAATTTATTTTGTACAAAATAAAAATCATAACTTTCAAATTTTGTAGGAATGTTCTTTAAAAAATCGTACGAATGTCAAATTATGTGTCGAACTTTTTTTAAAAAAAAATACTCATAATCAAATCTTCATCTAATATAAACACGTAACTTCTTTTATATGATAACATTTTTTGACATGTATTTTTTAAAAACAACATCCTTTATGCAACCACGTAACTTATTCATATGTGGTCGCAATCGACCGAGATAGTATAAATACCGCACGTAAGGATCATTGTGCGATTAGCAGGTGCAGTTTGACATTGAATTATTAGAGAGTCGTAGTAAAAATTAACAGTTGTTATAATAACTACATTCATCAGATCGAATCTAGGTAACATTAGATCATTTAATAGTAAGAGTCAGTCCATTTCAATTTTTCATTTAGGATATTGATTAGCATTTAGTAATCATAGGATTAGAGTCATAATTAGCATAGGGCAATAATAATAGTAGTAATATAGATCGAGCATGCATTGCATTTAGGAAATAAATAGTAGTAATATTGGTAAGCCATTTAAGCTCTTCAAGTGATGGCAACTAACGAGGAAATTGAAGAACATAACTAGGAGCACTTGATTTCACTATTCAAGAAGGTGAAAGTGAAAAACATCCTCTATGGAGAAACTGGAGAAAGAACCAGGATACCTCGATTTTCATAAGGAAGTAGATCTAAAGCAGTAGGAGCTGCAGAAATCAAAACCAACTGGAAAAGAAGAGCAGATCAACGCTATTGATGTAGGGAAGACACTCGTCAGGTAGAAATTAAGCAGGCAAAGAAAGAAGTAGCTGAAAACTTCAAGGAGCTCCACCAGATTCTCGAAAAATACAAAGTTTATATGCCAGTAGAGGAAATGGCGAAGCAAAGCCCGTGCTGCATCAATTTTCTGCAAAACTACTGAAAACAACAGTGGATTCATCTGAAGAGGACTACATATCACTTACTGAAGAGTGTCGCATCAACTTCAAGGTACATGTGTCCGCCAAGTTTGATGGTGAAGGATGTTATACACTCCTTGTGTGCATGGAGGAGACATACATCGGTGAGGCCCTGTGTGATTTTGGAGCCAATGTGAACCTTATAAGTCTAGCAAAGGCAAGAGAGTTAGGGAATCTAAAGATGAGGTCATATAACAAATCAATTGGATATGATAATGGTAATGTAGAAATGGTGATCGATATATTGTATGACTTTCCAATCAACATAGGGGGTTACGATTTCATTATGGACATCATAACAACTGACACCGGAGATAGGTATGGTTTCCCACTCATCCTAGCAAGAGGATTCTTTGCTCAGTCTGGTCTTATCATGGATGCGGAACAAGGGTGGGCCATAATTAGAATCCTGGAAGACTACCAAATGTTCGTTGTGGTTTGCCCTGAATATGAAATAGACACAAGTCAAACACTATAGTGGATTTTCCTTAAGAGAATTGTGGATGAATACACCAGAAGAGGAGTTGAAGAAGAACTAGCAATGTGATACATGACTCAATAAGAATCTAATTTTGAAGATGAAGAGGAAGACAATGAGCCTGAAGGTCAGGGGCTCCCAAGAACAATTTAGACACATCTATCAGGCTCAGGACGCAAAACACGCGCTGAATATGAGGCAACCTATTTCGTCAAGCTAGTGACCTAAAAGAAGCGTTGAATAGGAGGCAACCTATTGACCGTCGTGACAGAGACGTTAAACACGCGCTTGATGGGAGGCAACCCATCATTTTGTTTTCTGCTAAGCTGAGATTATCTGACTAATCAATTTCATTTCTTTTTCTGTTGCTATTCCTTAGTATTATCTAATAAAATTTTATTTCTTTTCCATTACATTTACAACATTTCCATTTATGCTTAATCTTGTTTTAGTCTTAGAGAATTATTTTAGAATATTTACAGAGGAGGCTAAGTTACCCTGACATTCAAGAGCACGATAACCATTGGGGTTTACTACTGAAGGTACTCATATAAACCATCATTTCTTTTCTGAATAGCATAACCGACGAGATTTAGAGCCAAATATTTCCAAATTCATTCTAGGGTGTTAGTTACTTAAATTCTTTCTATCATGAGTGTTTCATATGAATGTTATTTTTGCTTGAATTTGAGGTCGTTCTTTATGGACAATCAATCATTTTATATTACACACGAGACAATTTTTCTTTGGTACCTTGAGCCTTTCAAGCAACCCTTTTATATTCTTATTATCCTTTGTGAAACCACTTTGAGCCTCCAGATGCAAAATTCTTTTGTTGTTAATAAGTGTCGAATCATGTCACAGTCTTGAACCTTTTATGCTACCTTTTTTACTTCTTTTGGAGTTAGAATAGGTAATTATTTTGACTGAGTATGGTTTGATACTAAGTTTGAGGTTCTCTTTGGAATTAGCAACATTTTAAGTTTGGGGTGGGGTACTAGTAGAACTTATTTATCAAAAAGAAAAAAAATATGAAAAAATTGTCATTGGTCTACACAAAAAAAAATAGGAAAAAAAAAATCAAGAGGCAAAAATATCAAAAGTTCTAGTTTCTTAAAAAAAAATATGTTTATGATATTGAATAAGATAATAGTTCTACTTAGTACAACTGGTTGTTATATCTTTTATTTTTTAACATATCAAATATAACACTCCCTCTATTTTAAAATACATGTCACATTTTAACAATGTGCACTATTCAGATAGTTTACTCTGACCATATTTTTTTTAACTAATATATAATTACAAAATAACATATTTTTATAATTTTTTACGTATAATTAAATATATTAATGATCAAAATTGTGTATTGACATTTGTGCAGTGATTGACTGCGACAAGTATCTTGAAATTAAAGGAGTAGTCTTTTACAAAATTCAAGTTCTTGTTTCCTAGGACCAATGACATGAATTGATCTTCCAATATGTTAGTTTCAACAATTCCCTCGATCCGCTAGAGGAGGATTTATTCGATCACTGCATGTCACCATTGTATCTGGTTTGTTTTTGTTTTTGACTTTTGCCTAATAATAAATGCCCATTGACTAGTTTCTTCTCTTTCAATAGTCAACAAGAAATATACTTTCGGTTATAAAAAAATAGAAATGTGTTCTCTCCGTCTCAAAATATAAGTAAAAATTGGTCAACATAAGTTGATGTATTTGATACAAATTTTGAACCAAATACATTAATTTTTATTGATCAGTTTTTGCTTATACTTTGGGATGGTGGGAGTACTTGTTTTTGTTGTTGACTTTTGCCTGAATATAAATGCCCATTGATTGTTTCTTTTCTTTCGATAGTCAAAAAGAAATATACTTGATATAAAATAATAAAATAGAAATATACTTCCTTCAGTCACGTTTATAAGCAAAACATTTTTTTTTTTAAGTTCACTGAATGCTTAATGTATTTGATATATATTATAGACCAAATATATTAGATATTTAATGAACTTAAAAAATAGTTTTTTCTTATAAATGTGATCATGGAGTATTTGTTTTTGTTTTTGACTTTTGGCTTATAATAAATGCTCATTGACTAGTTTCTTCTCTTTCAATAGTCAAAAAGAAATATACTTTTGGTTATAAAAAAATGTTAACTAGTGCCCCCGACACACTGATTAAAGATTTTATATTGCAACTTTTTATGAAAGTTTGTGTAATAAAATCTATTGAAAATTAAAAAATTTGATATTTTTAAAGAGTAATTATTTGATTTAGAATACTTAAAAAGTGTCCGAGAACATTTGTTAACTAGACCCTAAAAAAATTAATATATTTTCACCATTTTAGATATTGCCGGTATTTTTTTGTTCTCAATATTCATCTCTTTCTCAAACTCGTGTCATCATCTCAACGGGCTTTTTTTTATACTGCTATATCTCGCTCTCACTCTCTTCTGGTGAAGCTTTCTTCTTTTTGTGCTATCTTCATACACTTTAATAACCAATACACCAATAAACAATAAATCAATATTGCAACTTGTTTAAATGAGTGTTTTGTTCCGCAACTGTGAGAATTGATTTTAGTTAAAATTGAGTTGAATATAAGATATTTTATATTTACATACCTTTACAATATAAGTGATTTGTACGAAATATATTGTTTAAATATTTTAAGTCAAAATTGCTTTTGGGTGTATAAATAAATGACAAGAATTGCTTTCCCTACTCTTTTTCATGTCTAATTGATAACCTTTTAATTTAGTTTTTTTTGTTAAAGTTAATAGTTAATTCTAGTTCTTGTTAAACATAGAATGCAATAGTTTGTAAAGTTGATATGTTAAAGTGAATAACTAACACATGCACAACGAGTAAACACATAATTTTCTTTTTGATTAATGTAGAAACACATATTCAAAGAGTCATGACGCAATGCAATACACATACATAGATGCAGTGCTAGCTATTCTGCATGTTATTTATTCAATGCATGTACGTTTTTGGATCAATTTAACATCCTTTAAGGCAGTAACAACTGAAGGCCACACACTTGCCCTTGATTGCATGCTCTTTGTTCTTACAGTCATAGTCACAAAAAGGAAAGTCGAGCGGGACGCATACACCCGTGAATGTACGAGACGGTACCTGACAAATCTTTGCTCCAATCACGACACTTTCCTCTGCATCCAAATACCAAATAGAATGTTAATTGGATTGCATAATTCACTTTTCAATAAATATACAAGAACAACTATATTGTTTAAGTCAAATCTAATGAGTATATCTCACAGTATGTCTTACGTGTAACAAAGAGAACGAGGAAGAGGAAACATAAGCCTGCTAGTGATTTCTTCTCCATGGTTTAGTGATGAATTATAAATTTAAGGACTCCCTTCACTTTGTTAAATGTGTGTATGTGTGATGACCTTAAGATACATATATATAGCCCCAAGGGGCTTAGCTAGTAGTAAGAGCTATCATGGTTATGTTAATGTTGGTCAAAATCGGTTAGGATATGTGGTAAAGTAGTCAAGTAGTGTAATCGATCCCTATATTTTTTATCATATAACATTGATCTTTGCATTTTTTTTTGGTTTAACATTGATCTCTGCACTTTGTAAATGTTTTGTTATTTTAAGTTTAAATTAAAAAAAAAAAACCAAAACCAACGATGTGTCACGTGGGCCAATCATTACATGCCATGTGACACACTAAAAGACAAAAAATTCAACTTTTTTACTACTATTTTATTAATTATTTTTTATAATATCATTAGTCCCTACACTTTCACTACTGTTTGATATTGATCCTTGCACTTTATTATTGGTCCCCAAACCCTTTTTAAAAAAATTCAATGATATTATTATTATTTTGATCATTATTTTTCTTGAGATTAATTATAAAGAAATAAAATAAAAGAAATCCTTTTT